>Ga0115003_10000686_pt1 | contig 29904 bp, 31 predicted proteins | sample ArcticOcean_MG_C_7_FD_88736 | JGI IMG/M metagenome (GOLD analysis project Ga0115003, IMG submission 88736) | Marine microbial communities from western Arctic Ocean - ArcticOcean_MG_CB11_88 | ecosystem: Environmental > Aquatic > Marine > Oceanic | place: Arctic Ocean: Canada Basin | collected...
CAAACGATTTTATTGATGGGGGAGCTACAGGGATTTCATTACTTTTAGCTGCAATTACAGAAATCCCTCTTTACCTTCTTATAGTTGGTGTCAACATTCCTTTTATATTTCTTGGGTATAAAATTATGGGGAAACGCTTTGCTATAAAAACAGCCCTGGCAATTATTGGACTTGCACTTTGTGTTGCGATCGTTCCCTTTCCAAACGTTACAGATGATGATTTACTTGTTGCAATTTTTGGCGGTTTTTTTCTTGGAGCAGGAATAGGGCTTTCGATTAGAGGTGGTGCGGTAATTGACGGAACTGAAATTCTTGCAATTTTCTTGAGCCGAAAATTTTCCACAACAATTGGCGATATTATAATCCTGATTAATATTGTTATTTTTTCTTTCGCAGCGTATTTACTTTCTATTGAAATTGCCCTCTACTCAATGATAACTTATATCGCTGCTTCTAAAACATTGGATTTCATAATTGAGGGTATCGAAGAATATATTGGTGTAACAATTATTTCTACACAAAGTACCTGTATAAGAGAAATGATAACTGATAAATTGGGACGTGGTGTGACGATTTATAAAGGTCAAGGCGGTTATGCCAAAAATGGTGTTTCAAAAGAAATGAATATTATCTACACTGTCATTACGCGCTTAGAGTTAAACAAATTAAATACAGAAATCGAAAAAATTGAGCCAAATGCTTTTATTGTAATGAACAGCATAAAGGATATAAAAGGAGGTATAATAAAAAAAAGACCCTTACAATAATGGGAGAAACGCCAGCAGGTAACAACGTATATAATTCATTGCTAGTAATCGCCTACTTACGAAAACCCTCACGGGTTTTCTATTCGGTTTGTATTTAATAAATTCGTTACTTAATTACGTATCGAAATCATACATAAGACCGTTATGCGTCATAACTACAAAAAAATACAAGTAAATTTATGAATCTATTTTTTAAAATATCTTTTAATATCTTCTTAAAAGGTTCTTTCTTGCTGGTCAGTTTATTTATTTTTTCTTCGACCACATTAGCACAGACATTTAGTGTCGGTAATACATCTGTAGTGTTTTATGATAGCATTAGAAACAGGAACATAACAACAGAAATTTATTATCCAGCAGATAACACTGGACAAAACGAACCCGTTTCGCTTGGAGCCTTCCCTGTTTTGGTTTTTGGACATGGATTTTTAATGGGTTCGCTTTCTTATCAAAACTTTTGGACTGAAATAGTTCCAAACGGATATGTTATTTGTTTTCCTACCACTGAAATGGGTATATCTCCGGACCATCAACAATTCGGTGAAGATTTGAAGTTTCTGGCTACACAGATGCAAAATGAAACGCAAGACAGCACTTCATTATTCTTTAATTCATTAGCTCCGGAAACAGGTCTTATTGGTCATTCAATGGGTGGTGGAGCTTCTTTTCTCGCTGCAGAAAACAATTCAAACATACATGCTTTGATCAATTTTGCAGCGGCAGAAACTACCCCATCTGCAATTTCGGCTGCAAGCGCTATAACTGTTCCTTCACTTATCTTCTCTGGTGATGATGACTGTGTCGCTCCACCAATAGAGCATCAAAATATTATGTATGATAGTTTAAATTCAAATTGCAAAACACAAGTAAAAATAATTAATGGTGGTCATTGTTATTTTGCTGATGAAAACGCAGCTTGCAGTTTTGGAGAATCTTTTTGCAATGGAAGCCTAAATATTACTAGACAAGAGCAACAAGCAGTAACGAATGTTTTTTTAACTCTTTGGTTAGACTATTCATTAAAAGGAAATCAAAATGCTTTTTCTGTTTTCAACGATTCTTTGCAAACTTCAAATAGAATAAATTATTTGCAAAATTGTAATACTGTAGGTTTACGACATATAGAGAATTCTGTTGAATTAGATGTTTTCCCAAACCCAGTGGTTGAAAAAGTAAATCTGATTATTCCAATTGAACATATAAATGGAATACTTACAATTTACAATATAGCTGGGCAAAAGATGTATCAAAATTCAATATTAAATAGCATAACTCAAATTGATGTATCTGGTTATACGAAAGGATCATATTATATAAAGTATACTAACGACAGGGTTATTCTGTATAATAAGATTATTAAAATAGATCATTAATTAATAAAATTACTAACGCAATACAAAACCTAAACGGCATTGAAACGGAGTTTAGCTAAACCGTCAGTTTGTCTAAAAACTATTTAGAAATAGTCAATTACAATCCCCCATAAATCATCATATACCCTTGGTATTATTCATGTTAGCTGGAGCTTATATTAAAGGAGTTTAACAGAAATCAGGCAGTTTTAATTCCAGAAGCAATAGATTTATTAATTGACAAAACAATGAAATCAGATTCATTGATTCTTTTTTTGACTCCTTAACTATTGTAGCCTTTGGCTTAAAAGATATACGGCTTAACAAAAATGGAAAATCAATTATTTTAAGAGATTTTTCACATGAAGGAGATAGGGCTTTAGAAGGAAATCAAGTTACTAGGGATAACATCGAAAGATATGAATTGAAAGTTACTTCCTTAACCCTAAGTGAGGAAAACATGTGATGCAATACCTCTAAGTGATTGAACAAAATACACAAATCTGAATAAGCATCAAATCTTAAAAATGCACTATATGAAAGCTTGGTGCAAATTTTATATAGATCAACATAACGATTTTACCATACTAATAACTGGAGATGCTTGGATAGTTGTAAATTGTTCATTCCATTTGCCACAGAGGTTTTATATTAATTATTGCATTAACTAATTCTTGAAAAATATCTATATTTAATTTTCAAAAAGACTAAAATGAAAGAAATACTTAAAAATATAGCAGCAATTATTATTGGGCTTTTTATTGGAGGTTCCGTTAATATGGGAATCATAATGAATAGTCATTTGGTAATAGCACTACCAGAAGGTACTAAGCCTGCGAATATGGATAGTTTAGTTGCAAACATTCACCTATTTGAACCCATAAATTTCTTAATGCCCTTTTTGGCACACGCATTAGGAACATTTGTAGGAGCTTTTTTAGCCGCAAAAATTGCAACGACGCATCAACTTAAATTTGCATTAGTAATTGGGGTTATTTTCTTTTATGGAGGTATTCAAATGTCTATACAATTACCCGCCCCACTTTGGTTTGACATAGCAGATATTGGGTTTGCATATATTCCAATGGCTTATTTAGGATACCGATTGGCGAAATAAGCCACTACTTAAGAAATACTATTTCTTTGATGTCAAAATCGCTATGTTCACCATTTTGGAGATCAATTAGTAAGCGCCCATTTCTGAGAACGTTAATTATTCTACCCGTAAAAGGAGTGTTCTGAGCACTAAATTGCTGCTCTTCGTTAATGCGATACATACTTTTGAGATATGAATCTTTTAGATTCTCATATTTACCCGATCTTAACTGTAGGTAACGGGCTTCAATAGTTTCACAAATACGATCTAACACCTTTTCTACTGGAAAACTAACACCTAAAATTTGCTTTAAAGAAATCGCTTTTGGTAAATCCAAAAATGTAGTTTGATTTACATTTAGCCCAATCCCAACAACAGCATTTTGATAGGTAGATTTACTCATTTGATTCTCTATAAGTACGCCAGCTACTTTTTTATCCTTAAAATATATATCGTTAGGCCACTTTATTTTAAAGCCAGGCCTAAGTTCATTTAAACTATCGTGTAAAGCTAAAGCGATACAAATACTTATATCGTATGCGTAAGAAATAGGTAAAAAGTGAGGTTTAAGTAACAGGGAAAAAGAAAGAGCCTCTCCATCTTTAGCAGTCCAAGAAGCTCCACGCTGCCCTTTACCATTAAGTTGATGCTTTGCAAACACAACAGTTCCTTCAGGGAACTTCTGTACAGACAAGCGTTCCATCAACCAAGTGTTAGTCGAGGGAATCTCATCAAATTTGAGGTAGTTTTTACCAATAAAAAGTGTATCCATAAAGCGGAAATAAAGATACAAAAACTCTTAACTATCCTTAACGCAATTTACTGCCATTATAAGAATTATAATCCGCTTAAAAGCTTTATTTTTGCAAGCTAATAAGCAACATTCGAATGAAAGAAGATAGAAGTTTGGAAATCAAAGCCCTTGTAGATGTAATCGTAAAAGGGATGCAAGAAAAAAAAGCCGAAAACATTACGGTAATAGACCTTAGAGAGATAGACACCGCAGTATGTGATTTCTTTGTGATAAGTAATGCAAATTCAAACACCCAAGTAAATGCAATAGCAGATTCTATTCAAAAAGAAACGCTAGAAACATTAAACGATAAAGCTTGGCGTAAAGAAGGTACAGAAACCTCAGAATGGGTATTAATGGATTATGTAAATGTGGTAGCACATATTTTCCAAACACCTGTAAGAGACTTTTATGCCTTAGAAGAATTATGGGGGGATGCTAAAATCACCTCTATAGAATCACAATACTAGATGGCAAAAAAGAAAACCACTTCAAAACCTAAGGCGAAAGCTAAGGGTAAAAAACCTGCTCAGAAAAAAAGTCAAATGCCTAAATTCAATTTGTATTGGATTTATGGGATTGTAGCTTTCTTTATGGTTTCAATGCTTTTTACCAACGAAATAGGTGCCGTAACTAAGGAAACCAATCGACAAACCTTAATACACGAGTACATAAAAAACAAGGATGTAGAGAAAATTGAAATCATCCAAAATAAAAATATAGCGAAAGTTTATATTAAAGAATCGTCTTTATCGGAGCTCCGTCATGAGTCGGTAAGCGAACCTCTTTTTGGGGAAGGATTAAACAAAGGACCACATTATTTTATTAAAATTGGTACTTCAGAGGTTTTCGAAACTAAGATTGAAGAAGCGCAAGAACAATTCCATTTTTCTGAAAGTGATGGAGTTCAAATTTTTTACAACAACGAGCAAAGCCTCTGGGACAGTGTTTGGTCGTGGATGCCTTTTATATTTTTGATTGCAATTTGGTTATTCTTTATGCGTCGCATGAGTGGCGGAGGTGCTTCTGGAGGTCCTGGATCTCAAATTTTCAATATTGGGAAATCGCAGGCGCAACTGTACGACAAAGATACCGAGATTAAAACTACCTTCGACGATGTTGCAGGTTTAGAAGGAGCTAAAGAAGAAGTACAAGAAATTGTAGACTTCCTTAAAAGCCCTGAAAAATACACTAAGCTAGGTGGTAAGATTCCTAAAGGAGCTCTTTTAGTAGGGCCTCCAGGTACAGGAAAAACACTCTTAGCTAAAGCCGTTGCTGGTGAAGCTCAAGTACCTTTCTTCTCTTTATCTGGCTCAGATTTTGTTGAGATGTTTGTAGGAGTTGGTGCTTCGAGAGTACGTGATTTATTTAAGAAAGCAAAAGAAAAATCTCCTGCTATTATTTTTATAGATGAGATTGATGCCATAGGTAGAGCACGTGGTAAAAACCAAATGACGGGTTCTAACGACGAACGCGAAAACACACTCAACCAACTCTTAACCGAAATGGATGGTTTTGGAACCAACGATCACGTTATTGTGATTGCTGCAACCAACCGTGCAGATGTATTAGATAGAGCCTTGGTTCGTGCAGGTCGTTTTGACCGTCAGATCTATGTAGACCTACCGGAACTTACAGAACGTAAAGAGATTTTTGAAGTTCACTTATCTCCTTTGAAAACAAACGATACTTTAGATGTTGATTTCTTGGCGAAACAAACACCTGGTTTTTCTGGTGCAGACATCGCTAATATGTGTAACGAAGCCGCTTTAATTGCAGCTCGTAAAGACAAAGATTTTGTTGAGAAACAAGATTTCTTAGATGCTGTAGATCGTATAATCGGAGGATTAGAAAAGAAGAATAAAATTATTTCTAAGCAAGAACGCGAAGTAATTGCATTTCACGAAGCTGGTCATGCTACGGTTAGTTGGATGTTAGAACATGCGGCTCCACTTGTAAAAGTAACCATTGTTCCTAGAGGGAAATCTTTAGGTGCTGCATGGTATTTACCAGAAGAGCGTCAGATTACTACAAAAGAACAAATGATGGACGAAATGTGTGCCGCCTTAGGGGGTAGAGCTGCAGAGAAAATCATTTTTGGTAAAGTTTCTACAGGCGCCTTAAGCGATTTAGAAAAAGTTACACGTCAAGCTACTTCTATGGTAACAGTATATGGACTGAGCGAGAAAATAGGTAACATTTCTTATTACGACTCTTCAGGACAAAACTCGAACTTTAACAAACCGTATAGCGAACAAACTGCTAGAACGATAGACGAGGAAGTGAAAGCGCTTACCGAGGAAGCTTACACCAAAGCATTACAGGTTCTTGAAGACAATAAGGAATCTTTGTCTAAATTAGCTGCAGAACTTTTAACCAAAGAAGTGATTTTTAGAGAAGATCTAGAAACGATTTTTGGAAAAAGACCTTGGGATAAGGACGAAACAGTTACTTTGAATCCAAGTATTGAAGTTTCTAAAAAAGAAACTAAAGTAGCTACGACAGAAGAAGAAGACAAAACGAATGAAGAGTCTGTTTAATAAATTCTTAACGAAGTTAATCCCCTCTTTAGCTGAGGAAACAACAGAACTGAGCAACGAAGAGTTAGAGCAGCAAGAAATTTGCATGCCTGATCCTAACGACCCAGATGATGTTACCTTTGCCAAAGTGTTTACGAGTAAAGGAGGTAAATTCTTTTACTGCGACGACCAAGAGGATTTCTACGCTATGTTTAAACAGCTGATTACAGAAAACAACTGGAATCATTCTTATTGTAGTAACGATGAACTTAAAGAATCGTTAAAACCAACAGAATTAGAATTTGAAACCGATTATCAAAAAGCAGATTCTTGTATTAGTAACTGTGAATTCTTAATCGCTTTTAATGGTTCAATAATGGTTTCTGGTGCTCAAACAAAAGGATTAAAAATTGAACAGCTTCCAGAAGCATTGGTGGTAATCGCTTATACCTCTCAAATAGTAAAAGATATTAATCAAGGTTTAAGAGGCATACAAACTAAGTATGGCAGAACAAGACCTTCGATGGTAACTACCATACGTACCAAACAATCTATTACAACCATGAGCGATAGCGACAGAGCTAAAGACTTATACATTTTCCTAATAGAAGATTATAAAGAAACGCGATGAACAATTTAATTCAAAGAATACTCACAGGATCCGTATACGTATCCCTCATGTTACTTGCCACTACTAAGCCTTTATATATTGGGCTTCTACTTTTGCTTGTTGCAATAGCTGGGACTTTTGAATTTAAAAAAATTGCTGTAAAGCAAAATTTAAACTTCGACCTATACCCTACTCTTGTTTTAGGCTCCCTTACCTATGCAAGTGTTTTACATGCAGAACTAAGAGGGTTGTTTTTCATAGCGGTATTAATCTATTTTATAAGTCAATTGTATAGACCTACTAAAAATGCTTTTCAGCTATTAGGAAGCACATTCATTAGCCTTATATATTTATACCTTCCGCTTGCTTTAATAATACCTATAGGTTTACAAAGTGGCACCTACGAATACAAAACATTATTTGGATTACTAATCCTAATATGGGCATCAGATAGTTGGGCTTATATTGTGGGTAGATTAGTAGGGAAAAGAAAGCTTTTTGAACGTCATTCTCCTAACAAAACATGGGAAGGCTTTTGGGGTTCCGTAATTCTTACTGCTGTCACAGGCTATGTTTTATCTAATACAGGATATGGCTTAAATAGTCTTGAGTGGACACTTCTTGGGGGTATTACTGTATTTGTAGCAACAGCTGGAGATTTATTTCAGTCAATGCTTAAACGTTCATCAAACATAAAAGATTCTGGAAATATACTTCCAGGCCACGGTGGGATATTAGATCGGTTTGATTCTATTTTATTCTGTTTGCCAGCCTATTATATTTACTTTTATCATATTAGCCCTTTATTAAATTCATAAACAAAATTATATGTTCCATAAAGAAGGATTTGCCATTATAAGAAATACATTAACAGCACTGATAGCTATAGATGGTACTGCTTGGTATTTTGCAGGAGGTTTTAACTGGATGGTTAACTTACTCATTTTTGCATCTGTAGTTTTTGCCATGTTGGTACTACAGTTTTTTAGAAACCCAAAGAGAAATACGGTATTAAACGCAAACCATATTATTGCACCTGCCGATGGGAAAGTTGTGGTTATTGAGGAAGTAGTAGAACACGAATACTTTAAAGACAAAAGAATACAAGTATCCATATTTATGTCTCCTTTAAACGTACATGTTAATAGATACCCAATTTGTGGAGCTGTAAAATATGCAAAATACCACCCAGGTAAATTCTTAGTAGCATGGCATCCTAAATCGTCTATAGAGAATGAAAGAACTACTGTTGTAGTAGAAAACGAAACTACAGGTCCTATTTTATTCAGACAAGTAGCAGGAGCTGTTGCAAGAAGAATAGTAATGTATTCTAAAGCAGAAGACAAAGCGGTACAAGGAAAGGATATGGGCTTTATAAAGTTTGGATCTAGAATAGATCTTTACCTACCCTTAGACGCCAAAATAAAGGCAAACATTAACGATGTTATAAAAGGTGGAGAAACCGTTATAGCAACTTGCTAAAACAATTCTAATAATTCTTTTAAGTGGGCTACTTCGTAGCTCACTTTTTTGTTTTGAACCAGTTTATCGGGATTAAAATAAACCGCAGAAATTCCACTATTTTCTGCACCTACACAATCTACTTCAAAATTATCACCTATCATTATACTTTCTGATGCTTTAGCTCCTGAGACAGCTAAAGCGTATTCGAAAATTTGTGGATGTGGTTTTGTTACGCCCGCCTTTTCTGAGGTAATAGTCTGATCGAAATATTGGTTTAAGTTAGAGGACTGCATTTTCACCGCTTGAACCTCTTCAAAACCATTCGTGATAATGTGTAGTTGATATCTAGATTTTAAGTAGCTCAAGACTTTGTGGCAATCAGGGAAAAGATGTGATTTATAAGGACCTCTTCGAACGTATTCATCACCAAATTTTTGGGCTAAATTTGGATTAAACAGATTAAAAGACTCAAAAGTTTCATTGAATCGTGTTGTGCGTAAGGAAGCTTTACTTATTTTTTTATTTCGATACAAACCCCATAAACGTTCATTAACCTCAATATAGGTATTGTAAAATGCTGAAAAAGATGGGATGAAATCTGAGCCATTTAACTCTTCGTAAATTTCAGATAAAGTTTCTTCTGCATTTTTATTAAAGTCCCATAAGGTATGATCTAAGTCGAAAAAAATATGTTTGATTTTCATTTAAACAAAAACAAAAAAGTGGATATCGTAATCGACCAAAACAAAACAGACATACACATAATTGCTAGAGCTGTGTTTGCCTTTTTCTCAAAAAAACGAGCCGCTAAAAACGAACCAACAGGAATAGAAATTAAAATGGGTGAAAAAATAGCAATCCCAAACAGTCCATAATCGCGAATGAGTATTACATAAAACTTATTTTTCTTAGTAAATATTTTCTTTTTCTTATTTACTGGTTTAAAGTAATTCGGGAAAAATTGCACTATTCTAGCTCCTAACTTAAAGAAAAAAAGAACTCCTAAGCAACCACCTACACTACTAATTAGAATAGTTTGCAAATAGGTAAACCCAAAAGACTTCGCCAATATTGGTCCAGCAAAAAACTTTAAGGCACTTACAAGAATCACACTTATTATTTCATACCAAGCATCCATACACAATTGTATTTAATTTATTTAAATAATCTCAAAAACAAAGGTAATCGATTAATTTTAAGATTCTGATACGGTTCGTTTATAGCTCCAAAGCTTTTGTAAAAGCGAGCTAAATTTAAATCGTTGGAACCTTCAAAGTCAAATACCAAGCCACTGTTAGCTGATTCTTTAATAAAATGATCAATTAAATAAGGCATAGCCGACATTTGCTTTCCCTCCTTACTATTCCCCGTAAACAACAGCACTATTCTGGTGGGACTAAACAATAAGAACATTCCAGCTACAGGTCTGTTACCCTCATCATAAACCATCCAAACTTGCCCACAATGCTTATGAATTGCTACATGCATTATGGTTTCTAAATTCTTATAGTCTGCTTCAGAAAAGTGATTTATAGTCTTACCTCTATCCTCACGAAATAAATGTATAAGCCCTTTGGGAGCATCGTTTTTAAAAAGCTGTAAAGAATGAGTATTTGCTTTTTTTAAATTTCGTTTTAGATTCTTGGAATAGATGCTAGACTGCTCTATGTAGGCCTTATCAAGCTGAAGCACATAATTATTGTTCGCCCGTAATTTGGCAGCTTCAATACTTGCTAAATCAGAATTAAAGTTCAAATTCAATTCTATAAACTTGTATTCTTCAGGTATAGCTTTCACAAAATCATCTAACCTTTTTAGGCCAGTACATGTTTTAGAAAACAATCCTAACTGTTGAACCCAAAAAGGAGTACTCGAATACGTAATCGAAAACTTATTTTTTTTGGGCAATGGAAATACTGCCTCATAATCGTTAAGCACAAGTGCATCCCATTCAGCCACAACAATATCCAAATACCAAGAAAAAGCATAGGGCATGCAATTAACTGCTTTACGAATACAGATATCCCATTTATCAGTATCCACTTCTTTATGTTTTACAAAACGGATCATTTACAAGCTTGTTCAATTGTAAATTCGTACACCTGTTTCCAATCTTGCCAATGTCTATTATCACTTACCGTTTCGTTATGCCAGAGACTTATGAACGTTCCATTCACTTTTTTCACTCTATCCATTAACTCTTTCACTAAATACTGTGCATCATCTACAGGAAGTTCCATATACTCGTTCAGTGTACCGTCCATTACTGCAAAAGGGTGAATCAAAAGCTGAGTTTGGGTTTCCATATCTAAATCGTAAAAATAAAATGGCAGGGAAGTACCAGCTCTAAATCCAACTTGAGACGCATAGCCCATTGTATAATCTTCTCGTATACCTAAATCTATTAAACGTCGGTAAGTGGTAGGTAAATCGAGTTTTAAAAAGTGTTGTCTACTACGAGTTATTTCTCTACTGGTAATTATTTCCAAGCGTTTTATTTCTTTTGGAAGCTTCGATGAGTCTTTACTTGAAGCCCAAGAAGGATGAATTCCAACCTGTACATAATCGGCCATTGACTTTATTAAGGCCTGGAACTTTTTACTCGTTACAGGTATATTTTTGTCGTTATGACCGTAATCGGCTAGTAAGAAAAAATAAATTGACTTAAACTCGTATTTACTCTGTAAATCCAACAGATATTCAAAAGTATCGTAAGGGTCTTTTTCCTTACCAATTAACACTTTAATTCTTTGCGTTAAGCCTTCAAAATCTAAATTAACAAGAGAGCGTAGTGATGCTGCCACAGCCCTCACAATCCCTTTTTCTAAATAACAATAAGCGTTGTCTACATCTATAGTATTAACAAAATTGAACTCTCTACTTACAGGTTTAAATTCTGGAAACTTTACTTGTATAGCACTTACCAAATCTAACAGCCAATACTCGATGATAGGGGTTTTAAGAAATCCATTTCTATAGGCAATGCTTTCCTTTGCTGGGAATCTTTGAAAACGATCTTTTATATGCGGTAAATATTCTTCGTACCTACTTAACAGGTAAAAGCTACAGGCAAATATATCATAAGGTAAAGCTGAGTTTTCTGCTTGTTCAAAAAACACCTTTTGCCCATTATTAGACTTTATATTTATAGTGTAATCGTGTATTCCCTTTTCGAATAGAATAGCATGAGAGCTAAAAAACAACTCGCTCCCCAAGGAGTTTTTAGTATAAGACATTTTCACCCCTTCAAAAGCGATAAACTCTTCTACCTGATTTGTGACTTGCACCTCAGAACCCAAAAATTGCTTAAACACCATTTGTAGGGTGTACACTAAACGTGGCGTTGTTTTATGTGTATAAACAAGTATCATTAAAGCTGTTCTAATATTGTTCTACAAATAAATTGAGCACTATTTCCATCACCAAATAATTGAGGGAATTTTATTTTTTTAGATCTGAGTAATTCAAATTCATCTAGTAAGGAAATATTTGATTGATTTACTAGTACCGCTGCACCTTGAGTCACAATTTCTACCCATTCTGTTTCAGAACGAAGTATCAAACTAGGTTTTTCAAAGAAATAAGCTTCCTTTTGCACCCCTCCAGAATCGGTTATAACCATCTCACAATTCTTCTCTAAACTAATCATATCAATAAAAGAAGCAGGTTCGATAATTTTCAATAATGGATGAGTCGTAAATGCATCTAGTTGCTCGCTACTCAAATGAGAGTGTAATGCCTTTTTTGTGCGCGGATGCATAGGGAACACCACAGTTAATTGCTGCTTCTCTATAAGCTCGATAACCATACTACAAATAGAAAGCAACCTTTCTGCATGGTCGGTATTTGAAGGACGGTGCATCGTAAACAACAAAAACTTGTTTTTTACAAGATTGTGTTTGATAAGTATAGAATCATCAACTTGTTTGGAGAAATACAGAGAGTTGTCGTACATAATATCCCCACATGCGTATACTTTAGGCTTGTCTACCGAACAACGATCATTAGAATGAACAATAGATTCTTTTGCCAAATTATTTACCGCAGTTTGTGTAGGGCAAAACAATAAGCTCGAACAATGATCTGTGAGCACTCTATTGATTTCTTCGGGCATAGCTTTATTAAAAGAGCGTAAACCTGCCTCGATGTGAATTACTGGAATGTGTTTTTTTGATGCAGCTAAAGCTCCTGCCATGGTCGTGTTGGTATCGCCATATACTAAAACGGCATTAGGCTTCTCTACCTCGAGCACCTCTTCTAGCTTATGGAGTATTTGTGCCGTTTGAGCAGAATGTACATGAGCAGTTAAATTAAAGGTATACTTTGGTTTTGGTATCGCTAATTCTTCAAAAAAAATGGCCGACATATTTGCATCGTAGTGCTGCCCACTGTGTACAATTACCTCTTCTAATTTAGTAGAAAAAGATTTTTGTATTGCCCTGCTAATTGCAGCTGCTTTAATAAACTGTGGACGCGCTCCTATTAGCGTGAGTATTTTCAACATTTACTACCTTTTTCACAAATGTAACGAAAAGCTTTAGATCATTCCTTCGTCGGCAAAACTAAAATAAGATTGATCTGTAACAATAATATGATCGAGTAATTGGATGTCCATAAGTTTTGCTGAAACTTTTACTTTTTCTGTCAATTTACAATCTGCTTCGCTCGCACGTAAGGTGCCAGATGGATGGTTGTGGCATATTATTATACCTGTAGAATTTAGCTCCAAAGCTTTTTTAAGTATTACCCGAACATCAACTATTGTTGCGGTCATTCCTCCCTGGCTAATTCTTGACTTATCCAATACTTTATTTGCATTATTTAAATAAAGAACCCAAAATTGCTCAACCTCTAAGTCTTCTAGTAATGGTTTCATTAAATCGTAAGCATCCTTACTCGAAGATACATCAACTCGAACTTCGGCTTCGCTTAATCTACGCCGTCTTCCAAGCTCTAAAGCTGCCATAAGGGTAATTGCTTTAGTACTCCCTATACCTTTTACGCTTGTAAAATCTTTCAATTGTAATTTTGCTAAGGCAGATAAATTATCATTTGCTAAGCTCAGAATATCTCTAGCTACAATCAATGCGGATCGATCTTTTGTACCAGAACGAATTAGGATTGCGAGCAACTCTGTATCAGTTAGAGTGTCTTTTCCTTTTTGAATAAACTTTTCACGAGGCCGGTCATTTACCGCCCAGGATTTAATGGAATTTGTATACATCGTTTTATTATTTTATTATAAAATTAAATATACAAAAAAAGCCTCCCCGTTAAGGAAGGCTTTAAATATTTTAAAAGTATACTACTACTTATAGTGCAGCAATCTTTTTAGCTAACTTAGATTTTAAGTTGGCTGCTTTGTTTTTGTGAATTGTACCACGTTTTGCTAACTTGTCGATTTTAGCGACTAGAGTTGGCATTGCTGCTTCTGCAGTTGCTTTATCTTCTTCAAGACGCAAGTCTTTTAAAGAGTTACGCATTGTCTTGTGATAATACTTGTTGTTAAGAGCCTTCGGCTTATCTGAGCGAATTCTTCTTAATGTTGATTTATGATTAGCCATAATCTTCTACTTAGCTGTTACAATTTTTTTTTATAGTAGTCCGTAGGGGAATCGAACCCCTGTTGCATGGATGAAAACCATGAGTCCTAACCCCTAGACGAACGGACCGTGATCCTTTTAAGGGCTGCAAATTTAACAAGAAATTTTTAACCCACCAAGAATTTATAATAAAAGAACGTTTCTTTTGTAGTCCGTAGGGGAATCGAACCCCTGTTGCATGGATGAAAACCATGAGTCCTAACCCCTAGACGAACGGACCGTAGCAAAGCTTTTGCTTTAGCGAGTGCAAATGTAATAAAATTATGTTCGCTTGGAAATCAAAACACAAAAAAAACCATTCTTTTTTAGCACTATTTTATTCGTAAAAATAAAGAGAGCTTTAAAGCTCTATTTATTAGTGTTTAGTACGATTTAGCAAACAATACGCGTTTAGTTGAAGGGGCTCCGGTAAGAATACACACACCCTCCTCTTCTTTTGCATCTAAAGGGATACATCTAATTGTAGCCTTTGTTAAAGTCTTTATTTTATCCTCTGTTTCTGTTGTTCCATCCCAGTGACAGGATAAAAAGCCAGTTTTGGTCTCCAACAAGTCCTTAAAGGTTTCAAAATCGTTTACTTCAGTAATATGCTCATTTCTGTAAGAAAGCGCTTTATTATACATGCTATTTTGGATTTCCTCTAAAAGAGCAGGAACCATTGTTTCAACATCTTCCATTGCCACAAATTGCTTTTCGAGTAAATCTCTACGTGCAAGTTCTACAGTACCGTTTTCTAAATCTTTAGGTCCAATTGCAATACGAACAGGCACACCTTTCATTTCGTATTCATTAAATTTCCATCCGGGCTTAAAGCTAGTACGGTTGTCGTACTTCACAGACACGCCTTTAGCTCTTAAAGCTTTCATTAGCTCGTTTGCCTTTTCATTTATCTGTTCCAACTGTTCGTCGTTGCGATGAATAGGCACAATAACAACTTGCCATGGAGCTAAATTTGGAGGCAAAATCAATCCTTTATCATCTGAATGTGTCATTACTAAAGCTCCCATCAATCGAGTGGAAACACCCCAAGAGGTAGCCCATACATATTCGGGTTTCCCTTCTTTCGGTTGGAATTTAACATCGAATGCTTTTGCGAAATTCTGACCTAAAAAGTGAGAAGTTCCAGCTTGTAAAGCTTTCCCATCTTGCATTAAAGCTTCAATACAATAGGTCTCTAAAGCTCCTGCAAAACGTTCAGATTCTGACTTTACCCCTTTTACTACAGGCATAGCCATAAAGTTCTGAGCGAAATCGGCATACACATCACACATTAGCTTCGCCTCAACTAAGGCTTCAGCTTCGGTGGCATGTGCTGTATGACCTTCTTGCCATAAAAACTCTGAAGTTCTCAAAAACAAACGAGTACGCATTTCCCATCGTACTACATTTGCCCACTGATTTATAAGTAATGGTAAATCTCTATAAGATTGAATCCATTTTTTGTAAGTACTCCATATAATGGTCTCCGAAGTAGGACGAACAATAAGTTCTTCCTCTAATTTAGCATCCTCATCAACAATAACGCCTTTTCCATTTGGGTCGTTTTTCAAACGATAATGGGTTACTACTGCGCATTCTTTGGCAAATCCATCTACATGAGAAGCTTCTTTACTAAAGTATGATTTTGGGATAAACATTGGGAAATAGGCATTTACATGTCCTGTTTCTTTGAATTTTTTATCGAGTTCGGCTTGCATTTTTTCCCAAATTGCGTAACCATAAGGTTTTATAACCATACAACCACGAACACCTGAGTTTTCTGCCAAATCAGCCATTACGACTAATTCGTTATACCATTTTGAGTAATCCTCCGTTCTACTAGTAAGTTTCTTTGCCATTTGTATCTAAAGAAATTGGAATAATATTTGCTAACTTAGCTTAATAATTAAGCATTGCAAATCTATGAAATAAAGGTTTACAATGAATTTCTTTAGACATAAATCCAAACATCCATTTATCATTAAACGCTGGAGGACTGAATTATGAAAACTATTCTAAAATTTATCGCACTGAGTCTCATTCTATGCTCAGCTACAACAAATGCTCAAGACAACGAGAAATGGTACGCTGATGACATTTACTATAGCTCCACTGAAAAAGACATTAACTACCTCGAGGTAATTATTCTTTCTGAAGAAGAGGAAATCGAATACGTAGAAGCACAAGACGACTATTATCTAGACGATATGTCTTATTCGATGCGTATTAGTCGTTTTCACAGAGATTATTACGGCAGTTCTATTAACTTTAATTATGGGTATTTCCATGACCCTTACGGTTTTGACTATGGCTTTGGGTGTATGCCAAGCTACCAACCTTATTACAATAACAATTGGTATGGAGGCAACTACGGATACAACAATTACTACAATCCGTGGAATTCTCCATGGTACAACAATCAGTACGCGTGGAATAATCCGTATGGGTACGGTTATGGGTGTGGATATGGAAGTTATGGCTATGGTTACACACCTTATTATTTCGATACACCATTTGTGTATTCCACAAACACAACTTACGGACATAGATCTAGTTTAGGCACTAACATTACAACTAACACAAATAGTAATGATCAAATAATAGGATCTGGAAGAAAGCCAAGTATAACAAACAGCCCTACTACTACAATCAATCGTAGTGACTACAGTACAAACGTAAAAACAACGACTTACACGCCTGTAAAAACCAATAAATCATACGAGTACAAGCCGAGTAGAGAAACAAAGTCTAAGCCACGAACACGTGTTAAAACCTCTACAAAACCATCAAATTCTAGAACAACAAAACCGACATACACTAGACCCTCTTCGAATAAAAAATCGAGCTATACTCCAAGTAGAAGTTCTAATACAAATAGAAACACTAACCGATCGTCATCTACACCAAGTAGAAGACCTAGATAATTAACTATGTTATATAGACTAAGTATAGTTAGTGCCTTAATTTTCGGATTAACAGCACAGGCGCAAAATCATATAGATGCATTAAGGTACTCTCAAGAATCTCTATTTGGATCTGCTCGATATGTTGCCATGGGAGGCGCTTTTGGAGCATTAGGTGCCAATGGGAGTACTTCAAGTTTCAATCCGGCAGGAATCGCTACTTTCACAACGAGTCAGTTTTCCGGAAGCTTAAATTTAAATGAGTCTATCGTTGATGGATTTGACTCGCAATCGTCTTTTAACTCTGGTAGTTCTTTGGCGAAAAAGAGTTCGGTATCTATTCCGAACCTAAATTATGTAAGTGCTAATATACTTACACCAGAAATTGCGGGAGACTGGGATAGAATAAACATTGGCTTAGGGTATAATAAATTGGACGATTACAATACGTCTGTACACTTACTAAGTAATGGAAACACTAATTCTTTAAGCACACAAATACTAAAATCGGCGCAGAACAATACCTACGAAAACCTTAACACCTTAGGGCAACTGGCATTTATGACTTACCTTATAGATACGGTAGGAAATGATTACACCTATTTTAGTCCATTAGATTCTTTAGTAAACAGAACCCAATCTTATAAAAGCACGACTTCGGGTGGGAAGAACGAATTCTATGTAAGCGTCGGTACTGCCTATCAAAACAAGTTATTCTTAGGGGCAACTATTGGCCTACCAAGTATTGACTACAGAGAAACAACAACAATAAGTGAAAGTAATTTTGATTCTAATGGCGATTTAGAATCGTTTGATTACACAACAAAGTTAGCAGTTGAAGGTACAGGGATTAACCTGAAACTAGGTTTGATTTATATAATTGATGATGCCATTCGTTATGGATTTGCATTACACACACCAACCTATTACGAAATACACGAAGAGTATTCATCATCAATGAATACCACCTTTTCGAACAACACAATACATAGCGCAGAATCTTACTTAGGCTTGTTTGACTACACCTTAAATAGCCCATTAAAACTAATCAATAGCTTATCATTCGTAATTAAAAAACGTGCAATTTTCAGCTTAGAACACGAATACTTAGACTACTCACTTCAACATTAAGTTCAGAGTTTTACAGTTTCACAATTGAGAATGACACGATTAACAACGATTACGCAAGTACTAGCAACATAAAAATTGGTACGGAGTTACGGGTTCATCCTCAACTGAGTTTGCGTGCTGGTTACGCTTATTTTGGAAGTCCTTTTACAGATAGTAACAACGATGCCAGCAAAGAATATTTAACATTAGGAATGGGTATTAAAGTAAACCAATACTTCTTCGACTTCGCATTGGTAAATTCATATAGTCAAACCAACACGAGTATTTACCCAACCGCTGAATCTGCAACTTTGAACAATCACAATGGGCAACTGCTAATATCAGGAGGGTTTAAGTTTTAATAAATCTTAAAGACAAAAAAAAGGCTTCTCAATTGAGAAGCCTTTTTTGTTATATATAAGAGAAGCTTATTCAGCTTCTTCAATTCCAGCCATAAGTTTATCTACTAATACGCGACCACAGTGTTCGCATACGATAACCTTTTTACGAGCAGCAATATCCATTTGTCTTTGAGGCGGTACGGAATTAAAACAACCACCACAAGCATCTCTAAGAACAGGAACTACTGCAAGACCATTTCTTACAGAACCTCTCAAACGTTTATAAGCATTAAGTAAACGATCATCAATTACTTTCTCAGCAACTACAGATTCTTTATCTAACTTTTCTTCGTCTTTTTGAGTTTCAGCGATGATACCATCTAACTCAGAATTCTTTGCCGTTAAGTCATCAGTACGATCAATCAAGCGCATTTCTGCTCCCGATTTAACTTCTTTTTTAGACGAGATTGTAGCTTTTGCTTCATTAATTCTCTTTTCAGCTAATTCAATTTCTAGATTTTGAAACTCAATTTCTTTGTTTAAAGAATCAAATTCACGATTATTACGAATGTTCTTTAATTGCTCATCGTATTTCACGATTAAAGCCTTAGAATCTGTCATTAAAGATTCCTTTTCTTTTATTGAACTATCGAATGTAGCTATCTCGTCGCTGATATTAGCTACACGAGTTTGCAAACCTGCAATTTCGTCTTCTAAATCTTGAACTTCTAGTGGCAATTCACCACGTAAAATTTTAATCTTATCGATTTCAGTGTCTATAGATTGAAGTTTATATAGAGCAACTAGCTTTTCTTCAACAGTAGATTGTTTTGCTTTAGCCATTTTTTATAGATAATTGATAGGATTGGTATTTACCTTTGATAAATGAACTGCAAATTTAGGGAATTTTTCGCTAAGAAAATCAGCAATTAAGTCCTTAGTATATTGTTCACTTTCGTAATGCCCTACATCGGCAATAATAATCTTATTTTCAGCATCGAAAAACTCGTGATATTTAAAGTCCCCCGTAATAAAAACATCAGCACCAGAGCGAATTGCAGCTTGCAATAAGAAACTCCCCGAACCACCACATATAGCAACTTTTTTAATTTTATTTTTCACCAAAGAAGTATAACGAATCCCATCTGCGTTTAAGTTATTCTTTAATGTACCTAAAAAATCTAGTGAATTTTCAGCAATCGAAAGCTCACCTATCATCCCAGAACCCACATTTTGATTTTCGTTGCTTAAATTAAATACGCTGTAAGCGACCTCTTCGTAGGAGTGACTATTTTTTAATACCGAAATAACCCTAGACTCCATAAAAGCAGGGAATAGTATTTCTATACGCTCTTCAACTTGACAAGTTCGGATTCCTTTTTCACCTACTACTGGATTCGAATTCTGAGAACCTTTAAAAGTACCCGATCCTGAAACCGTAAAACTACACTCGGAGTACTCACCTAAAGCACCCGCACCAATTTCAAAAAGAGCATTTCTAATACTATCAGCATCAGCAGGCATAGCATAAGTAACTAATTGTTTAATCACCTCTTTTTTAGGCACCAATACGCGGGTATTTATTAGACCTATTTTATCAGCCAACATTTTATTTACTCCAGTATGTATATTGTCTAAGTTTGTATGAATAGCGTATAAAGCAATATCATTTTTAATTGCTTTTATAAGGGTACGTTCCACGTAGTTTTTACCTGTAAAACTTTTCAAACCCTTAAAAACAATTGGATGATGCGAAACAATTGCATTACAACCTTTAGCTATCGCTTCTTCTATTACATCTTCTACACAGTCTAAACTCACCAGTGCACCCGTAAGTTCGGCAGATAAATCACCAACGATTAATCCACTGTTGTCATACGATTCTTGGTAAGCTAATGGAGCCCATTCCTCCAAACTAGTACAAAGTTCTTTTAATTTCATGAAATTAAATTTTAAGCAAAATAATGGATTTTTTCCAATAGCAGTCAACAATAGATTATGTATTTTCGAAAAATGAAACTAAGGACATCATTACTGGCTGTGGCATCTGCTCCATATCAGCTTATTACTCACCTAAGAAACTTTTTTTTTAATAAAGGCATCTTAAAACAGACCGAATCTTCTATCTCGGTAATTAGTGTTGGTAACTTAAAAATGGGAGGTACTGGGAAAACGCCACATGTAGCTTATCTACTTGATTTACTAACACCTAAAAATACATCTGTAATTAGTCGTGGTTACAAAAGAGTTACAAAAGGACTCATCGAAGGAAGCAAAACAGACTCTGCCACAACCCTAGGGGACGAACCTTTAGAGCTTTTACTCAGACAGCCTGACTCTAGTTTTAAAATGATTGTAGACTCCAACCGAAGAAATGCTCTTAACTATCTAAAATTAAACTACCCGACAACAGATATAGCAATTTTAGATGATGGTTACCAACACAGGTATGTAAATAGAGATGCTAATATATTACTGAGCGAGTTTAATAATCCCTTTTTTCACGACAAGATTTTCCCTGCTGGGAGCCTAAGAGAAAGAAAGCAAGAGGCAAAAAGAGCCGATATTATTATATTCACCAAATGTCCTTCCTCTATAACTCCTGCTGAGATAGAGACATATAAACTCAAAACTTCGAAATACTCTTCAGCTAAAATTTTCTTTACCGAAACACAAAATCATGGTGTTTTGAATAAAGAGAATAAACTAGAAGACTTAAACAAGCATAAAAAATATCTATTAGTTACTGGGATAGCGAATCCAAATCCGATTTATGAGTTCCTTGCCTCCGAAAAAATTCATTTCGCTGCAAAAAACTACAAAGACCATCACCAATTTTCAAAAAAAGACATCAACGATATTCTTAAGAAAATGGAGAATTGTGACGCCTTATTGACAACTGAAAAAGACTGGATGAGACTAAAAGAGACTAATCTTCCTCAGCTAATCTCAAAAGAAATATTCAGATTAAGCATCGGAATACAATTTGTTGGATCAGAGCAATCTAGTATCTTTAGCACGTATTTAAATCAATTACTCTCAAAAAAATAAATCATGAAAACAATTCTACACTTTCTTATTAGTATTGTAAGTCTATCTGCTTATGCACAATCTGGCGAAAACTTTGATTTGCTTTACCACTGGAGTGATACAAACTTAGTTGGATCTGCTACGTACAACAACACTTACAACGAAATTTGGGGTGTAGCAGTAAACGAAAGAGAATTTGCAATAATAGGCTCTACAGCTGGAACACATATTTTTGATGTAACAGACCCAACAAACAGCGAGCAGATTCAATTTATTCCAGGAGAAGACTTTGGCCCTGCAATTATACATAGAGATTACCACGATCGCAACGGTTATTTATATGCTGTTAGCGACGAAGGAAGTAGTTCTTTGCAAATTATAGACATTCAACAATTGCCAGATACAGCCATTGTAGTTTACGATTCGAGCGAATTAATTATGAGCTCTCACAATATTTTTATTGATGAGAAACTGAATACACTCTATGCTTGTAATGTAAAAACTCCAGGTTCTGGTTGGGGTTCTACTTCACTTGTATTATTTGACATTAACGACCCAGTAAACCCTGTTCATTTATTAGACTATCAAGTCCCTGGAGGAGGAGGAGTTCACGATATGTGGGTAAGAAATGACACAGCATTCTTAAACAATGGTCCTAAAGGTTTATTTGTAGTAGATTTTTCTGATTTAGAAGCACCACAAGTTATCGGATCTTTAACAGAATACCCAGACAAAGGATATAATCACTCTGGTTGGCCAACAGCAGATATGCAAACTTATATTATGGCTGATGAAGACTGGGGCTACGACATGAAGATCTTAGATATTAGTAATCTTTCAGATATTAGTGTTACCACCACTTTTAATCCTGAAGTACACCCAAACTCTATTGCGCATAATCAAATAGTTAAAGGAGATTTTGTGTACGTTTCTTCTTACCACGATGGCTTACAGGTTTACAATATTTCCGATCCATCTAATCCTACAAAAGCAGGATCGTATAGCACTTATGAGTTAAACGACCACGGCGACACTTACCATGGAGCATGGGGTGTTTACCCATTTTTACCTTCAGGGAATATTTTAGTTTCTGATATGCAATATGGCTTATATGTACTAGCTCCTACTTTAGACTTCGGTTTAGTAAATAGTAAAACCGATAACTTAACAATTTACCCGAACCCAGCTCGAGAAGAAATCAGAATACAAGTACCGCAAACAGAAACAAAACTTACTGTTTCCATTTTCGATTGCAAAGGACAAGAAGTCCTAAAATCGATGCTTTATAAAGACCTTGCTTCCATAGAAATAGCACAACTAAAACCAGGCATTTATTTTATTAAAGCCTTGGGAGAAAAAACTAATTACCAACAAAAACTTATCGTGCAATAAGCCCTTAATACCCCATTGGCTTTTTGTATATTTACGCCCAAATTTTTGAGGACTATGTCGATTGATTATACGAAGTACGAAACAGTAATAGGATTAGAAATTCACGTGCAATTAAACACGCTTAGTAAAGCGTATTGTTCGGATTCTACCAAATATGGCTCAGCGCCAAACACACATATAAGTCCAGTTTCTTTAGGACATCCAGGAACTCTTCCTGTATCGAACGCCAAAGTTTTGGAATCTGCTGTAAAGTTAGGTATTGCACTTAACTGTACTATTAGAGAACGAAATGAATACGCTAGAAAAAATTACTTCTATGCCGATTTACCCAAAGGTTATCAAATAACACAAGATAAAACACCTATCTGCGATGGTGGTTTCATTTTCGTTACTGATAAAGAAGGAAATCCAAAACGGATAGATCTTACCCGTATTCACATGGAAGAGGATGCTGGGAAAAGTATTCACGACATTGATCCTTTCGACTCTTTAATTGACCTTAACCGTGCAGGTGTAGCACTTTTAGAGATTGTAACAGAACCCGTTTTACGCACTAGTGAAGAAGCGTATAGCTTTGTAACCGAAGTGAGAAAACTAGTTCGCTATTTAGATATCTGTGATGGAAATATGGACGAAGGTTCAATGCGTTGCGATGCTAATATTTCTGTTCGATTAAAAGGTGAGACCGAATTAAGAAATCGTGTGGAAGTAAAGAACATGAACTCCATCCGGAATGTTCAAAAGGCCATTGACTTAGAGGTGAAAAGACAAATTGAAGTTTACGAGAACAACGGAGAAGTTGATCAAGAAACAAGAAACTTTAATGCTGCGAAAAACGAAACTTCAGTGCTCCGATCTAAAGAAGATGCACACGATTATCGCTATTTCCCAGAACCAGACCTATCTCCAATTATAATTCAACAGAGTTATATTAGTGAAATTAAATCTGGACTTCCTGCATTACCCGAAGAACTGTACGCTAAGTACACTAAAGAATACAGCTTATCTGATTATGATGCCCGTAACTTAACAGATACCAAAGGAATTGCCTTGTATTTTGAAGATATCTTAAAAACTACCAAGGAGTATAAAATGGCTGCCAATATCGTTATGGGACCTATAAAATCTCATCTTAACGAAAAGGCAATTACTATAGATGCTCTTGGAATTGACCCAGCGAGAATTAGTGAGTTGATTGACCTAATAAATGGTGGTAAAATATCTAGTTCTAAAGCGAGTAAAGAGTTATTCCCTTTAATGGTGAAACATCCAGACTTAACTCCTTTGCAATTAGCCGAAGAAAATCAATTGATTCAGGATTCTGATAGTGATGCTATTTTAGGTTTTGTAAAACAAGCGATTGCTAAGTTCCCAGATAAAGCAGAAGCTTATAAAGGAGGAAAGAAAAATTTACTTGGTTTATTTATGGGTGAGGTGATGAAACTTTCTAGAGGAAAAGCAGACCCAAAGTCAACAAATCAACTTTTACGAGAAGAACTTGAAAAATAATTATATGCGTATTTTATTTTCAGCTTTAATACTACTGAGTGTACTGTTTTCGGCTTGCCAATGCAAAATGCAATGTCCAGGCGGAGACTTTTCTATTCATGCACAAGTAGAAGGTGTAGACACTATTATTTTCGAAAAAATAGAGGCCGATAAATTGTTATTGATTGATACTCTCTATGCTGTAGATGGAGAGTTTGTAGCTTCAAACACCTTAGATGGATCCGCATTCTTTTTATTAAGAACCCTAGAAGGTGAAGGAATAAACCTATTGATAGAAAAGGGCGATCAATTAGAAATAGGTGGTTCTAGAAATGGTTGGGGACAAAACTACACAGTAGCTGGATCAGAAGGTTCGAATTTAATTTATGAGTTAAACCAAAAACTAAATGCTTTTGAAGTTGTAATTGATGCAGTCTACGAAGAAGCTAAAGAAGCGCAAAAAGAAGATTTTATTGCAATTCAAGATCGATTTAACTCCGCATTTGAAGAACATACAAACTTTTTAAAATCTTTTATAGATACAAACATCAATTCAAAAGTAGCTATACTTGCACTTTTTCAATCTGTAAAAGGAGAAAATATTTTAAATCTTCAGAGCGAGTATGACTATTACAAAAAAGTAAATGATAGCTTCAAAACAAACTGGCCTAGCTCATCTCACAGTCAATTATTAACAAGCATTTTAGATTTAGCTTATGCACCAGACTTCACTATGGAGAATATTCATGGAGACAGCATCTCTTTAAGTGATTTCGAAGGCAATTTGGTGTTGTTAGACTTTTGGGCTTCATGGTGTAAACCTTGCCGATTAGCAAACCCACAAATGGTGGCTTTATATGAAGAATTTCATAAAGACGGATTGGAAATAATTAGTATTTCTTTGGATGGGACACCGCAACAAAGTACTGCTAAACAAGACTGGGAAAAAGCGGTTCAAAAAGACAAACTGACCTGGACTCAAGTAAGCGAACTTAAAGGCTGGGATTCAGAGATCAGAAACCTATACGATTTCAGAAGTATTCCTTACACCATTCTTATTAATACAGACGGTAGAATAATTGGTCAAAACCTTGACGAATTTACTTTAGAAGCTAAAATCACAGAACTCTTAAGACCCTAGATGTCCACAAAAACTAAAATATATTTCGCATCCGATTTTCATCTAGGAGCTCCTAACCACAAACAGAGTTTGGAAAGAGAACGCTGTATTGTTTCTTGGTTAGACGAGGTAAAGAAGGATGCTAGTGAAATTTATTTAGTGGGCGATGTATTCGATTTTTGGTACGAGTGGAAAAGGGCTGTTCCTAGAGGTCATGTAAGAATCTTAGGTAAACTAGCAGAAATTTGCGATTCGGGTATTCCGGTAAACTTCTTTACGGGGAATCATGATTTATGGACTTTTGGCTATTTAGAAGAAGAAATAGGGATGAAGGTTTATAGAGATCCTATTCAAGTAAACTTACAAGGAAAAGCCTTTTTTATTGGACATGGTGATGGATTAGGACCTGGAGATTACAAATACAAATTATTAAAGAAAGTTTTCACTTCGGGACTTTGTCAATGGTTATTTTCTAGACTACACCCAAATGCTTCTTTTGGCTTAGCCAACTATTTTTCTAGTAAAAGTAGGATTGCCAACAATGAAAAAGATGCGGTTTTTAATGGTGAAGAAAACGAGTGGCTGTAGATTATTCTAAAGAAATACTCAAAAAAACACATTACGATTATTTTATTTTTGGACATCGACATCTTCCTTTAGACATCCAACTTTCTAAAACAAGTACATATATTAATTTGGGAGAATGGGTAAACTACAATTCCTATGGAGTTTTAGAAAACGGCTTGTTTGAATTAAAATTTCATCAATCTAACTATACTAAAGCGATTAATAAATAATCAGTCTTCACTATTTATTTAATAGTATTATCAAATCTGCTAAACGGTTAGAATAACCTATTTCGTTATCGTACCATGACACAATTTTTACCATTTTACCTAGTACTGAAGTCAGCTGAGAATCAAACAAACAAGAAGCTGGGTTCCCTAAAACATCCACCGAAACAATCGGGTCATCAGTATAAGCAACATACCGTTTATGAGAACCTTTAGAAGCCTCTAAAAACACCTTATTCACCTCTTCAATAGTACAGTCCTTTTTAACAATAAAAGTAATATCTGTTAAAGAACCATTTGGTATTGGAACACGCATTCCACAACCGCCAATTTCTAAGTGGGGGAATATTTTTGTTAAAGCTTTTGCAGCCCCAGTAGTAGTTGGGATGATTGATAAAGCTCCTGCCCTAGCTCTACGCAAATCTTTATGTGGAGAATCGTGTAAACTTTGATCTTTGGTATACGAATGAATCGTAGTAATATATGCCTGCTCAACTCCAAAATGAGCATCGATTAACTGAACCATTGGTGCAGCAGAATTAGTTGTACAAGAGGCGTTAGAAATTATTGTATCGGAATCAACAAGAATCGTATCGTTAACACCTAAAACAAGCATCTTAATATCATCTCCTTTTGGAGGTGATGCCAAAATAACTTTTGCAGCACCTGCCTGTTGATGTTTAGATAAATCGACTTTCGTTAAAAACCTACCCGTTGCTTCGATTACAACATCACAACCAGTCCAATTTAAATTTTCTAAAGAATCTTCTTTACTGTACTTAATAGAATGCCCGTTTACCGTAATTGAATTAGTGGTGGAAGAAACATCCGCATTAAAAACACCGTGTATGGAATCGTATTTTAATAAGTGAGCGATCGCTTTTGAGTCAGCAACATCATTTATTGCAATCACCTGAACATCTTCTCTGTTGTGTAGAATACGAAAGAGTGCTCTTCCAATTCTACCAAAACCGTTAATTCCTACTTTTATACTCTTCATAATTCAAAGCTAAAAAAAAGAGGCAATAGCCTCTTCTCTTATTTTAAATGTTTTTCTGCATGATAAGAAGACCTAACCAATGGTCCGCTTTCTACATATTTAATCCCTAGCTCTAAGCCTATAACTTTATACTTAGCAAACTGTTCTGGAGTTACAAAATCTTGTACCGGTAGATGTTTAGGTGTTGGTTGTAGGTATTGTCCTAAAGTAAGCACATCTAATCCTATAGCAACTAAATCTTTCATTGCTTCAATAACTTCAGCTTCAGTTTCTCCTAAACCGAGCATAATACCCGTTTTGGTACGCATACCACCTTCTTTAAGGTATTTCAGAACTTCTAAGGAACGCTCGTAACGGGCTTGAATTCTTACCGAACGAGTTAATCTTTTTACAGTTTCCATATTATGAGAAACCACTTCTGGAGCTACATCAATAATACGTTGTACCTGATCCATATTCCCTTTAAAATCGGGAATCAAAGTTTCCATAGTGGTGTTTGGACTTACTCTACGAATTGCTTTCACAGTATCGGTCCATATAATAGAACCTCCGTCTTTTAAATCATCTCTGTCTACAGAAGTAACAACCGCATGCTTTACCTCCATTAACTTTACAGAACGAGCAACTCTTTCTGGTTCCGCCCAATCTACAGCCAAAGGTTTCCCTGTAGCAACGGCACAAAAACCACAAGAGCGGGTACATATATTACCTAAAATCATAAAGGTAGCAGTACCTGCGCCCCAACATTCACCCATATTAGGGCAATTACCACTTTCGCAAATGGTGTGAAGCTTATGACTAGATACCAACTTACGCACCTTCTTATAGCTTTCGCCAGTAGGAAGTTTTACACGTAACCACTTTGGTTTACCTTGTCTTTTTTCTTTTTTCTCTGTGGTGTTTTCTATTGCCATAACCTAGGTATTAACAGGTGTAAATTGAGCTATAAAATTACTATTACTTATTGAAGCATCTGCTTTATCTCATCAATATTGATGGAGTTGTGAGAAGCGTTATAAGTACATATCCCCTCTTGAATAAAAAATAGTTGTGGAGACTGATGTTGTATACTAAAGTCTGTAACTAAACGGTTTGATATAGACCGATATGCTATAAGGTCTAAATAAAAAGCCACCACACCTTCAAGATCATAAGTTCGCTCAAACCTGCTTTTAGCCATACTCGAGATAGAACATCGAGTACTGTGCTTAAACACAAGAAAAGGCTCAGGTTTTTCTAAAGCCTTTTGTATTTGAGAATAGTCTGTTAGAGCGATCCAATTCATTACGAATTACTTTGAGGAGTTTCTACTTGAGCTACACCAGGACAATTAGCCGTTACACAGCAGGATTGAGCAGCTATAGCTACAATAAATAAAGCGGCAACAAATACAAACTTTTTCATGATTTTCTGTTTTAATGTGGAGCAAAAATACAAAAATATTTCTTGCAAACAGAATTGATTTTAAATGCAGTTTTCAGCTGATTTTACTTGATAGTTTAATGTTTAAAAACACAATCCGATTTCTACAAAACAATAAATATACTAAAGGAGTATGGGGAGTTCTACCCTCTAAAAAAAAGACCTCAATAAAAAAGAAAAGATCTAAAAATAGAAAGAGGAATTCTCTTATTTTTGGACTATGATTAAAAGCCTACCCTCTTGTTGGAAAAAATTATTAAATAGCGACCTCGCTAATGAGTCTTTTAAAGAACTCTGTGCTTTTGTACAAAGTGAGCGAAAAAAAAACATCATTTTCCCTTCAGAAGAATTGTGTTTCGCCGCTTTTACGAATACGCCTTTAGAAAAAGTGAAAGTGGTTATACTAGGTCAAGATCCCTACCATAACGAAGGGCAAGCAAACGGATTGAGTTTTTCTGTGGCAAGTGGGACAAAGATTCCACCATCCCTAAAAAACATCTATAAAGAATTAAAAAGCGATCTTGGAAACGAAATATCTACTTCAGGAAATCTAGAATCTTGGGCAAATCAAGGGGTACTACTATTAAATGCCACCTTAACAGTGAGAGCTCATGAACCTGGCTCACATCAGAAAAAAGGCTGGGAGGAATTTACAAATGCAGTCATCCAAAAACTTTCGGAAGAGAAAAAAAACTTAGTATTTATTCTTTGGGGCAACTATGCCCAGAAGAAAATTGAACTTATAGATGCGTCCAAACACTGCATCTTAAAATCGGTTCACCCTTCGCCATTTTCAGCTCGAAATGGTTTCTTTGGCTCTAAACCTTTTTCTAAAACCAATGAATACTTAAATTGGGTGGGTAAAAAAAAATAGACTGGGAATTAAAAAATGATTGTCAACAATTGTCGTTATTAGAGTAAATATTGCAATTATAAAAACAAAACTATGGATGTTATTTATTTATTGATTGGGTTGGGTGCTGGTTTTAGCATTGGAGTATTATACACTAAAAGTAAAACACCTAAACAAACAGAGCCTACAGACCTTAGTGGCTATGTTTCGAAAGAACTTTACGAGTCTGAAAAACAAAGACTAGTTAAAGAAGAAGCTGAGACTAAAG
>Ga0115003_10000689_pt1 | contig 29846 bp, 28 predicted proteins | sample ArcticOcean_MG_C_7_FD_88736 | JGI IMG/M metagenome (GOLD analysis project Ga0115003, IMG submission 88736) | Marine microbial communities from western Arctic Ocean - ArcticOcean_MG_CB11_88 | ecosystem: Environmental > Aquatic > Marine > Oceanic | place: Arctic Ocean: Canada Basin | collected...
CTGCTATTACAGGGCCAATCTGTTGCGCCTAAAACACTTAAAGACAGCGGCTTTGAGTTTCAGTATCCTAATCTGGAAATAGCCCTTACTCATTTGTTGGCGTAATACAGTTTAAAAGTATTTGGTCGAGCTATAGAAACGCGTATAATCGGGGACCTACATTTACTTCAATAAAAAACAACAGGAATTCCGCCATGAGCAGCATTTTTTCCGGTAAGACCGTAATTATTACAGGCGCTTCTGCCGGAGTTGGTGCAGCCTGCGCTCGCGCATTTGCTGCGAAAAATGCTAAATTAGTGCTTATTGCTCGCGGCAGAGCAGGGCTAAATGCTATTGCCAAAGAGTTACGTCCAATCTGTGAAGTAATGACCAGCGTAATGGATGTTGCCGATACTGCCCAGTGCTTAAAATTACTCAAAAAAGCCGAAACCAAGTTTGGTGCCGTTCATGTGGTGGTCAATAATGCTGGCATGCACACCAGGGGTGACCTTGAAACTATCGACCCCAATGATGTGGCGTCCATGGTAGATATTAATCTGCGTGCGCCGATGGTGTTGTCCTGTGCCGCTATTCCCTATCTCCAACGTGCCGGATCTGGAGCCATTGTTAATATTGGTTCGCTGGCGGGTCGTGCGCCATTGCAGGGTGCGGCAACTTATTCTGGCACCAAAGCGGGTCTTCGCGCCTTTAGCTACGCATTAGCTGACGAACTCAAAGAATCTGGTATCAATGTGGGTGTGGTTTCACCTGGTCCGATCGACACTGGCTTTATTATGGATGAGATCGATAAGGTTGAAGATATTGTTTTCTCCCAGCCAATGAGTACAGCAGAACAGGTTGCAGATGCGGTAATTAGTATTGCTTGTGGCGAGCAGGTTGAGATTTCATTGCCTGCTAAGAGCGGTAAGCTAACCACATTGAGCTATTTGTTCCCAACGCTGCGTCGCCGTTTGCGTCCCAAACTCTACGAGCAGGGCCGTAAAAACAAAGACAAGTACCGCAATCGTCAATCATTGGGTGAGGCGTCCTAATAAACCAATGAAATTAAACTATACCGACCAGGGAAGTGGCTCAGCAGTTATTTTGATGCATGGTATGTTTGGCTCTCTCAGTAATCTCGGCAATCTGGCCAAGGTGCTGGCGAAGAGTAATCGTGTTCTTAGTGTGGATCTGCGCAACCATGGAGATTCACCTCATGAAGAAGAGATGGATCTTGGCCTGATGGCCGCCGATGTTGTTGAATTAATGAATGACCTCAACCTGCCCAGCGCCATTCTTATTGGCCATTCTCTGGGTGGAAAAATAGCGATGCAGGTTGCTTTAAACAGCCCGCAGCTGGTAAGTCAGCTGGTCGTTGCTGATATATCCCCCGTAAATTACCCTCAGACTAATAATGCTCCTGTGCTTGATGCCCTGAATGCATTGGCTGAATTGCAGGTGACCAGCCGCAGAGAGGCTGATGAGTTACTGGCAGAATATGTCGCTGATCCCATGACCAGAGCCTTTCTACTTAAAAACCTTGCCCGCAAGGCAGATGGAGAGTTTGGTTTAAAACTCAATATGGAATCGATCTCAAAAAACTATGGCACCAGCCTAGTAGCAGCGCCCACCGGCGCGGTCTTTGATGGGCCAACCTTATTTTTGAAAGGCGAGACTTCGGCCTATATTCAGGAGAAGCATCAGCCTGTTATAAAGGCATTTTTTCCCAACTTTCAGTTAGAGGTAATTTCTGGCGTAGGGCATTGGCTCCATGCCGAAAAGCCCGACGTCTTTAATAACTTGGTAACGGGTTTTCTTGACGCAAACTCCTGAACAAATCCCTCAAATCATAGTAGAATCTGCACCGTTAAAAATTCATTCTTAGGAAAAAATAATGTTTGAAACGTTAAAGCCAGTTGGCATGGACCCAATTTTGGGATTAATGGCAGCATTTCGTGCCGATACCCGCGAGACAAAAATTGATCTGGGTGTGGGTGTTTATCAGGATGATCGTGGACGTACACCAGTAATGGCCTCGGTAAAAGAAGCGGAAGCTAAGCTCATGGAGCTTGAGCTGACCAAGTCTTATCAGGGTATAGCCGGTGATCCAGACTATAACCAACGCATGATGAGTCTTATCTTTGGTGCTGATCACAGCATTCTTAGTTCAGGCCGCGTAAAAAGCATTCAGGCTCCAGGTGGTTCCGGCGCACTGCGCGTTGGCGCAGAAGTTATTCAGCGCGCTACTCCCTCATCCAAACTTTGGGTGGGCGTGCCTACCTGGCCAAACCATATCCCATTACTTGGCAGTGCCGGTTTTGAGATTAAAGAATATCCCTATTACGATATGGCGACCCATCAGATTAATGGCGACGCCATGATGGAAACACTGCGTCAGGTACCTGCCGGCGATATGGTGCTGCTGCATGGTTGCTGCCATAACCCAACCGGTGCCGACCTAAGCCATGAACAGTGGGATCAGATTGCAGACCTCGCCCTAGAGCGCGGTTTTATACCGTTTATCGACACTGCCTATCAGGGTCTAGGTGATGGGCTTGATGAAGATGCCTATGGTATGCGCATGATGGCCGATAGATTGCCCGAACTGGTTATCGCCTCATCCTGTTCAAAAAACTTTGGCCTCTATCGCGAGCGCACAGGGTCTATTACCTTTATTGCCAAGAATTCACAGCAAGCAGAGATTGTTGCTAGTCAGGCTATGTCTATCGCCCGACAAATCTACTCCATGCCACCGGCTCATGGTGCGCTTTTGGTTTCGCTAATACTGGGTGACCAGCAGTTGCGCGCTAACTGGCAGGCTGAGTTGGAAGAGGTGCGGTTGCGTATTAAGTCTATGCGTACCTTACTAACCAATGGTATTCAGGGTAATTCAGCGGGTGTGGACTTTAGCCATATCGAGCAGCAGAAAGGCATGTTCTCATTTTTGGGTATAACCACTCCGCAGCTAGATCGACTGCGTGATGAGTTTGGTATCTATATAGTGTCGTCCACCCGTGTGAACTTGGCAGGCATTAACTCGAGCAATATTGATTACATCAGTGAGTCGATGAATACTGTTTTAAGATAAGAGCTCTGAAGTAAAGGGCTCTGAAGTAAAAGCCCCCTAAGCTAGCGCAGTCAGTGTTTTTTGCAGTACTTCGTCGATACTGAGGTTACTGCAATCAAGGCGAATATCTGCATAGCGTTGATACAGAGTAGAGCGCTCGTCAAATAGATCATCAAAACTTTGATCTGGGCGGCGGGCAATACCTCTAGTGCTAAAATTAGAAATTCTCTGCTCCAATTCAGCTAGAGGCACATCAAGAAAAATTACCACAGAGTTCTGCTTTAAATGGGCCATGCCCGCTTCAGAGTAGACCGCGCTGCCACCGGTAGAAACCACTTTGCCAGTGATATCCTCTGACAACAGCACCTGCTCCTCGATATCACGAAGGGCCAGATAACCATTTTTGTCACTGATCTGTTGCAGGGTTTTACCTTCACGGACCTGAATGCTGACATCCGTATCAATGAAATCGAGCCCCAGCTCTTTGGCCAGCAGAATACCCAGAGTACTTTTTCCTGCACCCGGCATACCGATTAAAACAACAGCATTTTTCTGCATATCTCTATTCTCCAAAAATTTTGTCATATCTGCGAAGGTACGTCATCCCAGCGAAAGAAACGTCACCCCAGCGAAAGGAACGTCACCCCAGCGAAGGCTGGGCTGGGGCTGGGACCTCTAGCAGATTCCCGCCTACGCGAGAATGAAGAGGTTCAATCAAGAATGACGAGCCCCAATCAAAAATGACGAGCCCCAATCAAGAATGACCACCGCAACATAACCAATCACAGTATTATGCCTCAAAGTGAGTGAATTCATCCCACAGCAGGTATAATTATCGCCACAGTTTTGGAAGCCACTATATGTCACATTTTAAGCGCATAGGATTACTGGGTAGCCTTGATGTTGCCGAGGTCAAAGAGTCTCTGCACAAGCTAGAATCTTTCCTACTCTCACAGGGTCGCGAAGTTGTTTACGAAGAACAGGCCGCCAAGCTAGTTGACTGGCCTGTGGGCAAAACATTACCCATCGAAGAATTTGCCGGTGCCATTGATTTGGGTATCGTCGTAGGCGGTGATGGCAGCATGCTTAGTGCCTGCCGCAAGATGGCAGCGAGCGGCATACCCCTGTTAGGCATTAACCGTGGACGGCTTGGCTTTCTGACGGATATATCCCCAGACGAAATCGAAGCCCGCGTTATGCCGGTACTCAATGGCGAATACAAGCAGACGCGACGCTTTATGCTGGAGACCACGGTCACCCGTAATGGCCAAGAAATTGGCACAGGCACGGCACTGAATGACATCGTGCTACACCCTGGTATGTCGGTGCGTATGATGACGTTTGAGCTCTATGTGGATGGCGAATTCGTCTACAGCCAGCGCTCCGATGGACTTATTGTAGCCACGCCCACCGGCTCGACAGCCTATGCCCTCTCTGCAGGCGGCCCTTTATTATTCCCTGAGCTAGATGCCATTGTGGTGGTGCCATTAAACCCTCACACATTGAGTAGCCGTCCCATTGCACTCCATGGCAATGCACAGATAGAACTTCGGGTTAGCTCGCGAAATGAACTGCGCCCATTGGTTACCTGTGACGGCCATAATGACTTTACGACTGAACCCGGTGATGTCATTACCATTCGTAAGCACGCCAACGATATTCAGTTAATTCACCCGAAAGATAATAATTTTTACGGTGTTTGTCGGTCCAAGTTGGGCTGGGGAAGTCGGCTCGGCGTAAAACGATAAACCACTGACAAAACGGACTCTTTAACAGTATGTCGCAACAGCTCAATTGGCTACTGGCCGCCAGACAACATCCCGCGGTGACGATACTGATTATCGCCAGCGTGCTCGGTGGTCTGATCAGTTCCTTTTTCCCGCAGCTTCAGCGCGTTTTATTTTTCGGCAACCTAGCCTCAGGGGAATACTGGCGTATTATCACACCCATATTCCTGCATTTTGGCTTGGTTCACCTAGTCTTTAATAGCCTCTGGCTGAGTATGCTCGGCAGCCGTATTGAGGAGCTCGCTGGCTCATCGCACCTAATATTACTGGTACTGTTGAGTGGCGCTTTTTCTAATATGGCGCAGTTTGTTTGGTCTGGCACTGTCTATTTTGGCGGTATGTCAGGGGTGGTCTATGCACTGCTGGGCTATATCTGGATTAAAAATAAGATGTGGCCCCATCCACTGCTGCATCTGCCCCCGGGTATTGTTGGCTTTATGTTGGGTTGGCTATTGGTGTGCATGACCGGCATTCTCGACTTACTGTTAGGGGTAGGGGTGGCGAACGCAGCGCATCTGGGTGGGCTGGTAATTGGTATGTTATTGGGCGGTATCTTTGGCCTACTTAATAGATTTAAAAAAGGGTAATCAGTATGGATTTAAAGCAGCTTCTAGACAGCATTACCCCAGAGGTCTACGAAAGTCTTAAGCGCGCCATCGAAGTGGGTAAATGGCCAGATGGCCGAGTACTGACGGGTGGTCAACAAGAGCTCTGTATCCAGGCCGTTATTGCCTATGACGAACGCAAGCCAGCCGACCAACGTACCGGTTATGTACCACCAAAAACTACCGCCTGCGCACCTGAGGTGCCAGAAGAAACCCCTATAAAGTGGAAAAATTAATGTCAGTTGAAGCCTCAGGCCATCTCGCAAAAATGGAAGTAACTCTGGATGCCGAGGGTAGAGTTGACTATCAGCTCCCCTTAGATGATCAGCGTATTCCCATGAATAGATTGATCGGCAAGGCTATTTCCATAGAGCATCTAGGTGACATTCACTGCATTCACTGTGGACGCCGTTCAAAGAAAAGTTTTAGTCAGGGTTACTGTTATCCCTGTTTTACCAAACTGCCGCAGTGCGACACCTGCATTATGAGCCCTGAAAAATGTCACTTTCATCATGGCACCTGTCGCGATCCGGAATGGGGCGAGAAGTTTTGTTTTACCGACCACTTTGTTTACCTGTCTAATACCTCCGGCGTTAAGGTGGGTATTACCCGAGGCACACAGCTGCCAACTCGTTGGATAGATCAGGGCGCCACTCAGGGGTTGCCCATCTTTAGAGTCCAGACTCGTTATCAGGCCGGCCTGGTTGAAGACTGTCTCCGTGAACATATCGCCGATAAGACCCACTGGCAGAAAATGTTAAAAGGCGACTCAGAGTTTGTTGATCTGCACCTTTTGCGTGATGAGTTAATGGCCAAGTCAGAAGAGGGTCTGGAGTTTCTCGAACAGGAACATGGCCTGCAAGCGTTGCAGCGTTTATATAATGAAACCATCACCGATATTAAGTTTCCGGTTGAGCAGTTTCCCGAGAAAGTTAAAAGTTTAAATCTCGACAAACAGCCATTGGTAGGAGGTATTCTCCAGGGCATAAAGGGCCAGTATCTAATTATGGATACTGGTGTTATCAATATGCGCAAGTTCACTGCTTACAATGTTAAGTTCACTGCCTAAAGTAAAAAGGATTTTTTACATGAGAGACCCAGCACCACAAACGATTTATCTTAACGACTATAAAGTCAGCCCATTCCTAATTAACAAAACGGATTTAGTTTTTGACTTAGGCGAACATAGCACCAGAGTAACAACGACTTTAACGGTTGAGCGGAATCCACAAAGTACTGAGCAAGATGCGGTACTCGTACTCCATGGCAGTGCAGAGTTAGATCTTCAGTCAGTACAGATTAATGGCCAGCTATTGGGCGAGGGAGACTATGTTCAAGACAGTGATTCTCTGACTCTAAACAATATGCCAGTTAGCGGTGTTATTACCACTGAGGTACTTATAAAGCCCCAGTTAAACACCACGATGATGGGCCTTTACCGCTCCCGCACCATGTACTGCACCCAGTGTGAAGCAGAGGGTTTTCGCGATATTACCTATTACTTGGACCGCCCGGATGTGATGTCTGAATTCACTACCAGGGTTATCGCAGATAAGGCCACCTATCCGGTACTGCTCTCAAATGGAAACCCGATTGATCAGGGTGATCTTGAGGGCGGCAAGCATTTTGTTACCTGGCATGATCCCTTTAAAAAGCCGGCTTATTTATTTGCCTTAGTGGCTGGCACTTTGGCCTGTGTGGAAGATAGCTTCACCACAATGTCTGGTCGCGACATTAAGCTACAAATATTTGTCGAAGAAAAAGATTTAGATAAATGTGCCCATGCCATGTTGTCATTGAAAAACTCCATGGCCTGGGACGAAGAAACCTATGGTCGCGAATACGATCTAGATATCTTTATGATTGTCGCGGTCGATGATTTCAATATGGGGGCCATGGAAAACAAAGGTCTGAATATTTTTAATACCTCAGCGGTTCTGGCCAATCCAAGAACGACTACCGACGCTTCTTTTCAGCGGGTAGAAGCCATTGTTGCTCATGAGTATTTTCATAATTGGTCGGGCAACCGCGTTACCTGTCGCGACTGGTTTCAGCTGAGTCTGAAAGAAGGGTTTACGGTTTATCGGGATTCGCAATTTTCTGCGGATATGAACTCTCCGACAGTAAAGCGTATTGAAGACGCGTCTTATCTTCGCACCCACCAGTTTGCAGAAGATGGCGGCCCCATGTGCCATCCGGTGCAGCCAGACTCCTATATGGAGATTAATAATTTTTATACGCTAACGGTGTACGAGAAAGGCTCTGAAGTTGTGGGCATGATCCGTACCCTATTAGGGCCTGACACCTTCAGAAAAGGCAGTGACCTGTACTTTGATCGTCACGACGGTCAGGCTGTGACTATCGAAGAATTTGTGCGCGCCATGGAAGATACCAGTGGCCGCGATCTTACTCAGTTCCGCCGCTGGTATAAGCAATCCGGTACCCCTGTATTAAAAGTGCGATCTAAGCATGATGCCGAAGCGCAAACCTTAACCCTAGACTTTGAACAGAGCTGCCCAGCAACACCGGGTCAGAACGAAAAGCTGCCCTTTGTTATTCCCGTTAAGCTGGGCCTAGTCGGCGAGAAAGGTAACGACCTTGTGCTAAATGCCAACGGTGATACCCAGATTATTTATGAGCTTAACGAAGGCAAGCAAACATTGCTCATCGAGGGAATAGGGGAGTCAGCAGTACCCTCGTTACTGCGAGGGTTGTCTGCGCCAGTAAAGCTCGACTACGGCTATAGCGCAGAGCAGCTAGCCCATTTGATGGCCAATGATAGCGATGGTTTTAATCGCTGGGACGCCAGCCAGACATTATGTCTTGGTGTATTGAAACAGCTCACCCAAGATAGCCTGCGCGATCGTCCGATGGCTCTCAATAGCCAGGTAATAGACGCCTACCGAGCACTGTTAACCGATGAGTCCCTTGATCCGGCAATGGTAGCCCTGATGTTGCAGCTGCCCAGTGAAGCATTGCTCCACGAAGAGGCAGAGATCATTCATGCCGCGGCCATTCATGACGCACGCAGTTTTGTGCGAACGGCATTGGCGGGCTCATTAGCCGACCAATTTATGGCTCTCTATCAGCGCCATAATACCCAGCCAACCTATGCACCCGATGCACAGCAAATTGGGAGTCGCAGTCTTAAAAACGCCGCCCTCAACTATTTGATGCTAGTCGGTGACACAGGTATTAAATTAGCCTGGCAGCAGTTTGAATCGGCCGACAACATGACCGATAAAGCCGCGGCACTGAGCGCTCTAGTTAATTGCCCAGAAGCTTCTAAATATGCAGAGCAGGCATTGACTGAGTTTGAAGCAGAGTATCGCGACGAAGCACTGGTGATGAACCTGTGGCTACAGATTCAGGCGATTAATAGCCAGGCCGGCGGTTTAGCTCGGGTGCGTGACCTGATGAATCATTCAGCCTTTACCATGAGCAACCCTAATAAACTGAGAAGCTTAATTGGCGCATTCTGCAATGCTAATCTGGTCAATTTCCATAACCCAGATGGCTCGGGTTACGCGTTTTTACAGGAGCAGGTTATTGCCCTCAACAATCAGAATCCACAAGTGGCAGCTAGGCTGGTCACACCATTAACTCGGTGGAAACAGTTCCCCGAACCCAATAGCGGATTAATGCGCAAGGCGTTGCAGGCCATTGCTGATGAGCCCGGATTGGTCAAAGATGTACTAGAAATTGCGACTAAGTCACTCTAACTGAAATCTATTTAATACTGGATATCCCAGTAAACTAGGGTGCTACAGCCGTGTTTTAGGATTTTGCAGAGGGTTTTTGTTGATATGTGTCAGCGGTGCGGTGAATCTATGGACTAACCTTTAGGTATCAGTTCGATGATCTTGCACGATCTTAATCGAACTGATGCTCGGGTGGGCTGGTCGCTAAGACCTTGAGTATTGATTCCCGTTAATACGCCCCGCCTGAGCGGTACTAACCCTAAATTTTAGGAGGCTTTTTTAAGCCTCCTTTTTTTATGCGGAGGTTTTATTTTGAGGGGTCGATTGTTGGGGTGACATTTCTTTGCGATGGACTCCAGCGTTCGCTGGAGTGACGGGATTTATGGAACAGCGAGGGGTCTATGGATGACGCTCCTTTAGCGGAGTGTCGGTGCTAAATCACCCAAACAATGACTTCAACGCCGCCAGTGATTCCTCGCCCTTTGCCTGATTTTCTTCGGCGCTAATCGCTGGGCTGTTACCGCCAATCTTAATCAAATCATCTTCTGGTAACTCATCCACAAACCGACTTGGCGTTGTTGCCGATGTCTCACCAAACTGAGTGCGCTGGCGGGCACTGGTCATGGTCAGGGTGCGCTGAGCGCGGGTAATACCCACATAAGCTAGGCGGCGTTCTTCTTCAATAGCACCACCTTCTACACTGTTTTTGTGGGGCAGTATGTCTTCTTCCATGCCGATCATAAATACGTGTAAAAACTCCAACCCTTTGGCGGCGTGCAATGTCATTAGCTGTACTTTGTCGTCGGCAGACTCTTCTTGTTCGCGGTCGAGTAGGTCTCGGAGTATGAGTTTGGCGATGGCATTTTCTATGCGACTATCGCCATTTTCGGTTTCATTTTCTTCTTCGTCACGCTTGAGTACTTGGGAGAGTTGCGAGAGTAAAAACTGCACATTTTCCCAGCGCTTTTGAGCCACGTGATCGTTGCTGGCATTGAGTTGCAGCCAGCCTAAATAGTCGGCGTCGTCGAGCATCTCGATGATGGCGGCCATGGGGGCATTGTCATAGATATTGCGATTAACGTTTTGTATCCAATGTTTAAAGCGTTTTAGGCGCTCCAAATTATTGGCCGGCATGGTGGCGGTGAGGCCGACTTCGTCGATGGCATCGTAAAGGGACAGGTTGCGCTGGTTGGCGTATTCACCGAGTTTTTCTAAGGTGGTGGGGCCGATCTGGCGTCTTGGGGTATTGATAATTCTGAGTAGTGCGTTGTCGTCGCTGGGGTTAATAATTAACCGCAGGTAGGCCATCACGTCTTTGATTTCAGTTTTGGCGTAAAAGGATTGGCCGCCGGTTATTTCGTAGGGGATGTTTTGGGTTTGCAGTTTTATCTCTACGAGTTTGGCTTGGTAGTTGCCCCTATAGAGTACGGCGAAGTCGCTGTATTTGCAGCGGCGCTTGAGGCGCATGTCGATGATCTCATTGACCACCCGCTCGCATTCGGTTTCTTCGTTTTCGCTGCTGATAAATCGCAGCGGGTCGCCGGGGCCCAGTTCACTCCAAAGCACTTTGCTGATGAGGTGAGGATTGTTATCAATTAATGTGTTGGCGGCTTTGAGGATGCGGCCGGTCGAACGATAGTTTTGCTCGAGCTTAATAATATTCAGGGCTGGGAAATCTTCTTGCAGCTGCATGAGATTTTCTGGGCGGGCGCCGCGCCAGGCATAAATGGACTGATCATCGTCGCCTACTACGGTTAACGCCTGTTTTTCGTTGACGAGGGTTTTTACCAGCTCGTACTGGGCGAGGTTGGTGTCTTGGTATTCGTCTACTAGCAGGTAGCGTATACGCTTTTTCCACTTTTCTAGTACTTCTGGGTGCTGCCTAAATAGCATCACTGGAGTCATGATCAGGTCGTCGAAGTCTACGGCGTTGTAGGCCTTTAGGGCCCGTTGGTAGCGCTCATAGAGCATGGCGATGGCTTGTTCGCCGGTGCTATTGGAGGCGCCCACGGCTTGCCCAGGTTCGAGCAATCCGTTCTTCCAGTTGGAGATGGTGCTCTGTGCCGTGTCTATTAACTTTTCGTCGAGTTCGGTGTGGCGTACCAGTAGTTCTTTAAGCAGCTTACGGCAGTCTTCTTGGTCGAGAATGGAAAAGCCAGGGCGGAAGCCTAGGGTTTTGATCTCAGTGCGAATAATGGTCAGGCCGAGGTTGTGAAAGGTGGAGACGGTGAGACCTTTGCCTTCGCTCTTGCCCAGTAGGCTGGAGACCCGGGCTTTCATTTCGCGGGCGGCTTTGTTAGTGAAGGTCACCGCGGCGATATTGCGTGCGGGTATGCCGCACTCTTCCACTAGGTACGCAATTTTGCGGGTGATTACACTGGTTTTACCACTGCCCGCGCCAGCAAGTACTAGCAACGGGCCGTCGATATATTTCAGTGCAGCCTGCTGTTGGGGATTTAGATTTTGAGCCATTTAGTGGTTATTAACCCTTTGCCCCTGGAGGCATTTAAACATTTACGCCAACTCGGCGATGGTGCTGCGTTTTTGTTGTAGCTGGGTTAATGAGCCCTCAAAGTCGGCCAGCTTTTGACGTTCTTTGGCCACCACTTCGGCGGGGGCGTTGTCGGCAAATTTGGGATTGCTGAGTTTGCCGCTGAGTTTCTTGGCTTCGATATCGATTTTGTCTATTTCGCGATCGAGGCGTGCTAGCTCGGCATCTACATCAATAATACCGGCCATGGGTACCAGTATTTCTAGGTCTCCGGCGAGGGCGGTGGCACTCAGGGGTGCTTCAGCAGGATTGTCTAACCAGGTAATAGATTCTAGGTTGGCGAGTTTGCTGAGGAACTGGCGGTTCTCTTCCATGCGGCGCTGGTCGTTGCCGTCGCCTTTGGTCATGAAGATGGGCAGTGCCTTGGCGGGGGAGATGTTCATCTCGCCGCGAATATTACGCACCCCTACAATTACAACTTTTAGCCATTCGATGTCCGCCAGTGCTGCTTCATCTACTTGGCTTTGGTCGGCAACGGGGAAGGGCTGCAACATAATGGTATCCCCCGCTGGATTAAGTTTTATACCGGCGAGAGGGGCGATGTTTTGCCAGATCTCTTCAGTGATAAAGGGTAGCGTGGGGTGGGCTAGGCGCAGTATGGCTTCGAGTACGCGCACCAATGTGCGGCGGGTGCCTTTCTGTACCGCGGGGTCGCCGTTCTCGTCCCAAAGTACGGGCTTAGAGAGCTCTAGGTACCAGTCGCAGTATTCGTTCCACACGAAGTCGTAGAGGGCCTGTGCGGCTAAATCAAATCGATAGCTGTCGATGGCAGCGGTGACGTCTATTTCGGCTTGTTGCAGGCGCGAGATTATCCAGCGGTCGGCGAGGGTTAGGCTGTAATCGCTGCTGTTGTCTTGACCACAGTCTTTGTCGCCTTCGTCTGTACCTTCCTCACCCGCAGCGTTCATCAATACGTAACGAGAGGCATTCCAAATTTTATTACAGAAGTTGCGGTAGCCTTCGAGTCGTTTCATGTCCCAGTTAATATCCCGGCCAGTGGAGGCGAGGGCGCACAGGGTGAATCGCAATGCATCTGCTCCGTGAGGCTCTATGCCATCGGGGAACTGTTTGCGGGTGCGGCTGGCAATCTTTTTGGCTTGCTGGGGCTGCATCATGTTGCCGGTGCGTTTTTCCAGCAGGCTTTCGATGTCGATGCCGTCGATCATGTCGAGGGGGTCGAGTACATTGCCTTTCGACTTGGACATTTTCTGGCCGGTCTCGTCGCGGATTAGGCCGGTGACGTACACGGTTTTAAAGGGCACTTCGGCTTCGCCGTTTTCATCTTTGATGAGGTGCATGCTCATCATGATCATGCGGGCGACCCAGAAGAAAATAATGTCGAAGCCAGTCACCAATACATCCGTGGGATGGAAGGCTTTTAGGCGTTCGGTTTGTTCGGGCCAGCCCTGTGTACCGAAGGTCCAGAGAGCAGAGCTAAACCAGGTGTCGAGTACATCTTCGTCTTGGCTGAGAGCTATGTCGCCCAGGTCGTACTTTTCACGGACGTCTTCTTCGCTGTGGCCAACGTAGGCTTTGCCGGCATCGTCGTACCAGGCCGGAATGCGGTGGCCCCACCATAGTTGGCGTGAGATACACCAGTCTTGGATGTTGCGCATCCAGGAGAAGTACATGTTTTCGTATTGCTTGGGCACAAATTCAATGCGGCCATCTTCAACGGCTTCAATGGCTGGACCGGCCATTTTCTCGGCGTCCACATACCATTGATTGGTGAGCATAGGCTCAATAACCACGCCGCCACGGTCTCCGTAGGGGATGGTCATATCGTTTTCTTCGATGCCTTCTAGATAACCTAGAGCATCCATGTCGGCGACGATTTCTCGGCGCGCGGCAAAGCGTTCCATACCGCGATACTTTTCGGGCAGGGTGGCGTCCATCTCATTGTCGTCGCTGCCATCGCTTTTTACGCATTCGGCGGTCTGACGAATATCGGCGTTCATGGTAAGTATATTGACCATGGGCAGTTTGTGGCGCTGGCCAACTTCGTAATCATTGAAGTCGTGAGCTGGGGTGATTTTTACGCAGCCGGTGCCTTTTTCCATGTTGGCGTGTTCGTCAGCAACGATGGGAATCAGTCTGCCTACCAGGGGCAGAACTACGTGCTGGCCAATTAGGTTGGCGTATCTTGGGTCTTCGGGATTCACGGCAACGCCGGTATCACCCAATAAGGTTTCAGGTCTGGTGGTGGCTACTACTATGTAGTCTTTGCCGTCTAAGGTTTTGACACCCTCGGCTAAGGGGTAGCGCAGGTTCCACATTTTGCCTTTTACGTCGCGGCTCTCTACTTCGAGGTCGGAGATGGCGGTGTGCAGTTTTGGGTCCCAGTTAACCAGGCGCTTGCCACGGTAGATTAGACCGTCTGCATGCAGGCGGATAAAGGTTTCCTGTACAGCGCTGGAGAAGCCTTCGTCCATGGTGAAGCGTTCGCTTTCCCAGTCGACGGAGTTGCCCAGGCGGCGCATCTGTTGGGTGATGGTGTCGCCCGACTCTTTCTTCCATTCCCAGATTTTTTCAATAAATTTTTCACGACCCAGTTCTTCTCGGCCGGGGAGTTCTGCCGCGGCGAGTTTGCGCTCAACCACCATCTGGGTGGCGATACCCGCATGGTCGGTGCCCACTTGCCATAGGGCATTCTTGCCTTTCATACGGTTGTAGCGGGTGAGGGCGTCCATAATGCCGTGCTGCAACGCGTGGCCGATATGCAGACTGCCGGTCACGTTGGGCGGGGGTATTACAATACTGTAGGCATCGCCTGTGCTGGCCATGTCGGGGGCAAAATAACCGCGCTCTTCCCAAGTTTTATACCATTTGGTTTCTATATCTTGGGGGGTAAATACTTTTTCCATTATCGGGCTCGGTAGTTATGGCTGCGGTAATTTTTGTAGAGGGAATTATAGAGGGTGGGGCGGGCGGTTGCGATTAGTTTTCGCGGTTAAAACGTTCAATAACCTTAGCGCGTATTTTCTCTCGCAGTAGCTGTTCCATCTTGGGTCGCATGCGGACCATTAGTTTGTTGACGATGGCGTTGATTTTGGCATCGTCGACGGCAGACTGAGCGTCGGCTTTGTCGAACAGATGGTGCTGGGCCTCATCGAATACTTTGCGCGCCTGATGCACGCTGTCTATCTCTTCATCGAGAGATTGGGTGAGTATGGGTATCTCAAGGCTGTCGATGTCTTCGTCGGACGGCTCTTCTGGCAGCTCGACGGGTGACTTATCCTGCTCATGCCTATTGTCGCTGGAGGGAAGCAGGTTTTTTTGCAGGGAATAGAGGTCGTCTAGAATACTGTCGTAATCTGGTTGGCCCTCGTCTGCGCTGTTTTTCTTATTATTCACGTGATCATTCGCCTAATAGCCCTTAATGGTTACCCGTGAAACTTTTCAGTTAAGTCGTGAAAGCTCAGGGCGTAGCCCCGCTCTTTATAGAACTTAAAGTTGTCGCGTTTGGCCTGCTCGTACTCGGGCTGTGGGTAGATTATCTCTATCACACGGTCAAAGCGGCTAAACCAGGTAGGAATTTGCGGCTGTAGGTTAATTAAAATCTGGTGGTGATCGCCGGGCTCGGCGTCGGTGCTGATGGCAACGGGTGCATTGTCTACACCCAGAGCATGGGGCACAAAGGCGGTGGCCTGAAAGCCCCAGAGTTTTTCGTCTAGCTGTTGGGCAACGGCATCATCCGCGACCAAACACAGGACCTGCTGATTCATTTTTAGAGATTTCTGAATTAACTGGCAGGCGAGGGCAAGGGCAACCTGTTGGTCGCCCGCCAATTTATAAAATGAAACGCTGGTCACTGGTTTATTTCGCCTTGCTGCGCAGGTAGTCCATAAGAATGGGAACAGGACGTCCGGTGGAGCCTTTCTGTGCGCCAGATACCCAAGCGGTGCCTGCTACATCCAGGTGCGCCCACTTAAACTTCTTGGTAAAGCGCGCCAGGAAACAGGCGGCGGTAATAGTGCCGGCCTGTGGACCACCAATATTGGCGATGTCGGCAAAGTTACTCTTTAACAGCGCGTCGTACTCTTCATAGAGCGGCAGGCGCCAGGCACGATCGCCACTGCGTAGGCCACTGCTTAACAGGCCTTCAGCTAGCTCATCATCATTGGATAATAGTCCGGCGGTTTCTTTACCCAGTGCACCGATAACCGCGCCGGTTAGCGTGGCAATATCGATAACCGTGTCTGGCTTAAAGCGTTCGGCGTAAGTAAGGGCGTCGCATAGAATCAAGCGGCCTTCGGCGTCAGTGTTAAGTACTTCAATGGTCTGGCCAGACATGCTGGTCACAACGTCGCCAGGTTTGGTGGCGTTGCCATTGGGCATGTTTTCGACGGCGGGCACGATGGCGACCACATTAATGGCCATTTGGGTTTCGATAAGGGCGTTAACCACCCCGATTACCGATGCGCCACCGCACATGTCGTATTTCATTTCGTCCATGCCGCCGCCTGGCTTAAGGCTGATGCCGCCGGAGTCGAAGGTGACCGCTTTACCTACTAGTACCACGGGCTTAACATCGGCCTTGGTACCCTGATATTTGATAACAATGAGTTTGCCTGGCTCATCTGAGCCTACGCTTACCGACAACAGTGAACCCATTTTAAGCTTGGCCATCTGGGCTTCGCTCAATATGCTGGTGGTTACCTTGCCCTTACCTTTTGCCAATGCTTTGGCTTGATCGGCTAAATAGGTTGGGGTACATATGTTGGCAGGCAGGTTACCCAGCTGACGAGCGGCGTTCATGCCATTACCCACTGCAGCGCCGTATTTAAGGCCTGCGTTGGCTGCTTTAATATCTGACTTATTAGCTACCCAGTAGGTCAGAGTTTTTAATTTTTGTGGCGGTGCCTTTTTGGCTGCTCTCTTTGGCACGGCAGTATATTTGTAGCTAGCTGCCTGAATGCTGCGGGCAATAATGCCGGCTTGCCATTCGGTATCTTCAGCCAGACCTTCGCCAGCCCAAACGGCTTTTACGGAAGGGGTTCGCAACAGTGCTGCGGCACCGGCTTTGATCACTTTTATTTGCTGTTGGGCAGTGTCGGCCCCATCGGTACCCACAAGCACTATGCGCTTACCGGCAGCACCAGGGATATGGATTACCGTGCTTTCACTGGCTTTTCCAGAGAAGTCACCGGCTTCAATGAGTGACGAGATTGCTCCGTCGAGAGACTCATCAAGGGCTTTGGCACTGTTTTGCAGTTGTGACCCGGTCATGAGAATGAGAGAATCCGCTTTAATGTTTAACAGGTTTGCGGAAGATGCAGTAAAATCCATATTAGCTCCAAATGTTGAACAGATAATTAGCTGTGACTCTTATGCTGAATGTTAGATAAGAGTGGTAGCCAAGACTTATTAGCTAGTATTAATAGCTACGATTATGCGAAATAACCAGCCAAGGATACCATTCTGTGCCGCCACGCCCAATAGCTAGAAGCCTAAGTCGTTGATTATTTTCCGCTATCTATGCCGTGAAATTCTGTCTGCAACCTTTGCTGTGTGCTTGGTATTGCTGATGATTTTGGTTAGTGGCCGCTTTGTAAAATATCTGGCCAATGCAGTGGCGGGCAACCTTGAGCCTGGGGTTATCTTTGCGGTAATTGGTTATCGTATTCCCGGGTTTCTTGAGCTGACCCTACCATTGGCTTTCTTTCTGGCAATTCTGCTGTCCTTTGGCCGCCTCTATGTCGAGAATGAAATGAGCGTGCTCAAGGCCTGTGGCATCTCTGAAAATCAATTGCTGGGTTACACCGCCGTAATGGCTGTGGCCCTAGCGCTAATTGTGGGCTGGTTAAGCCTGTCGGTGTCGCCTGCGGGTATCGCCAAAGCTGAGACAATCTTTGCCGCGCAGAAAGAAAAGACTGAGCTGGATAAGCTAACCCCGAAAAAGTTTTATGGCCTCAGTGGGGGCAAGGGTATTACCTACGCCGAGAATGTTACCGAGGCCCAGGAGCTTGAAGATGTATTTTTGGCGGTCACTGCAGGTTCTGCAGCAACCTTCGATAGTCGTTTAGTGCTGGTAGTGGCAGACCGCGGCCGCCAACAGAAAACCGAAGACGGCTCCGAAAGCTTTTTAGTGCTAGATAAAGGCTATCGCGTTGAAGGCGTTCCGGGCACCCATGATTATCAGATTACGCACTTTGAGGAATACGGCTCCCGTTTAGAAGACCGTAAACCCATTGAAGAAGACCTAGAAACCAATGCCCTCACCACAGCCGAGTTACTAGCCTCAAAAGACCCCAAACTTCAGGCCGCATTGCAATGGCGTCTCTCCACGCCCTTTATGGTGTTAGTGGTGACATTGCTGGCAGTGCCTTTAAGCCGCACCAATCCCCGTCAGGGCAAGTTTGCCAAGTTGCTGCCTGCGATCATGCTTTACTTCGGTTATCTGGTTGCTCTTAATGCAATGCGCGGCGCTCTTGAATCGGGCTCAGTGCCCATAGAGGTAACCTTGCTGCCGGTGCACCTGCTGTTTCTGGGCATTGCTTTTATGCTGTTCAGATCTGGGCGCTTTAGGAAGGTGGCCTCATGAGACGGCTGTCTAGGCATGTAGGTACAACGGTTTTTGCTGCCATCACAGTCGCACTGTTTGTGGTAGTAGGCGTGGATGCGATCGCCGCTATTATTGACGAAGCTGGAGATGTACAACGCAATTACCATTTTTCCGATGCGTTGATTTACGTTGCTACCAAGCTGCCGACGACTATCTATGAATATATTCCTTTCTCTTCACTAATTGGCTGCCTGTTTGGTTTGGGTATGCTGGCCACCAATAGCGAAGTGATTGTGATGCGCGCCTCAGGCGTTTCTCTGCTGCGCATCGTTTATTTTGTGCTTAAGCCGGTGATGCTATTTGTAATTATTAGTACGGCGGTCGGTGAGTATTTTTCTCCTTACCTGGATCAGTTAGCCGAGGGTCGACGTGAGTATTTGCGCAAAGGCGAGTCAGCACAGAATTCTGCATCTGGTCTGTGGAATCGAGAAGGCAGTGAGTTTATGCACTTTAATGCGGTGTTCCCCGGCGGTGTACTGTTCGGCGTGACCCGTTATAAGTTCGATGATAATAAGGCTTTATTAGAAGCAAGCTTCTCATCCCGTGCCACCTATAACGGCACCGAGAATCTGTGGGTTGAAGAGAACGTCTCGATTACGCGCTTTAACGAAACCAGCACAGAAACTGAAAAGAAGATTACCCGACGCTGGAATTCTGAGCTAACCCCCGAGGTGCTAACCTTAAATGTGTTGCCCCCCAGTGCGCTGTCTATTTCTAGCCTGTACAACTACATTAATTTCTTGGAACTGCAAAACGCGGATACTTCGGTGTACGAATTAGCCTATTGGCGTAAGGTATTGCAGCCTCTGGTGATTATTGGGCTGGTTTTGATTGGTATCTCTTTTGTGTTTGGCCCCCTTCGAGATTCCACTATGGGTCTGCGTATCTTTGTTGGTGTAGTGATTGGTATTAGCTTTAAGATTATTCAGGATATGTTGGGGCCCTTTAGTATTGTGTTTGGCTTTCCTGCGGTGCTGGCTGTGTTGATGCCGGTGCTTCTTTGTATGGGGGTTGGGTTGTATTTGTTGAGGCGTGGTGGTTGATTTAGTGCGGTGCGGGTGCAGTCACACAGCCCGTCACCCTGTTTCGATCGATTCCATGGCTTGATGATTTTCAGCGCTCAGATAACTCGCTGCGCTCAAACAGATCTTCACTCGACCTGAAAACCCTCAACCCATAAGCGGAATCTGACTGATCGAAACAGGGTGACGGGCTCTGTTCTGCTAACTCTGTGCTGCTGTCGGTGATTGTAAAATTACGGTGTGACTATAATCTGTCATTTTGACAATCTGGGGTGCTGGTTGGCTTTGGGTAGGAGCGGGGTTGTAGAGAGATTCTTCACTGCGTTCAGAATGACAAGGCTGCTTCGAATGACAAAGGTGCTTCGAGTGACAAGGGTTTTCGGGATATCAAGATTTGCACGCTAACAATCTGTCATTCCGACAGAGCCCGAAATTGCCATCCTGACAGAGCCTGAAATTTTCATCCTGACAGAGCATCGCGACGAAGGATCTCTTCTCTTTACTGCACACTATTTTAAGAACGCAGGAGGTTTGGGCAAAGTAGCTACATCTGCTGGCTCGTGCTGAATAATTACTCGCGCACCAGATTCTGTCGCCAACATTTCAAAGAGGTCCATCGATTCCCTGGTTTGAGGCTCGTCGCTATTAAAGCGAGGCACACGTTTTAGCTCGCGGCTTTCGGTGCGGTGGTAGAGATCGCCGGTAAGAAGAACCGGGCCGCTGTCAGTCAGATTAACTTGCAGTGCGCTATGTCCGGGCGTATGTCCCGGCAGTTCGAGAATCATGACTGAGCCATCACCAAACACATCAAGATTGCCTGTGTGGATACTATTGCTAAGCTCGGCAAAGGCAGCGTTCTGTACTTTGTTCGCATCTGTACTGAACATGTAATCAAATTCATTTTTATTCACCAGCCACTGACTCTCTGAAAAAAGAGCCGCCTGACCGCTGTGGTCAAAATGGCTGTGAGAGATTGAGACAAACTCAATATCCTGTGCCGTCAGGCCGATATAAGCCAGCTGCTCGATTAATGTTCGCTCAAGCGTCGTCGTAAAAATACCCTCAGTCTGAGGGCCAACCCCAACCAGTGCATCAGGCAAGCCCAGGTCCCATAACAGATCTCCCTGAGGGTGACGAATAAGATAGCAGGTGTTGGTCAGGCTACCTGACTGTCCAGCGTAGTCACCCGTTGAGGAAAATGCATCCAGATCAGATACCTCAATAGAACCACAGTCAAAGGTATACAAACTCAGTGGATTTCCCGCGTTTTGCTCTTCTGCACCACAGCCAACCAGCAACAAACTTGACGCAATTACGTATTTAATCATCACAGTACCCCTCTAAAATCCTAATTGTATTCACCCAAAAAACCATACAACAGCAGAACCCTGAAGCAAAGCCAGCAACTCATGGAATCGATCGAAACAGAGTCACTGGCTATGCCCCGCACCAGCCCTATCTGTTTAATCTAGCTCCTAAACTCGAATCTTTAACTCACTCTTTAACTCAGTACGCGCCGAACCGCCTTATTCCACCCAGCTACTTTTACATCTCTGTCTTCAACCGACATCTGTGGTGCAAAGTTACTCTCTAACTGCCAACTTGCCGCAAACCCAGCCTGATCTGGCCAGACACCCGCTCGCGATCCTGCTAACCAGGCCGCACCTAAAGCGGTAGTCTCGGCGATCACCGGACGATCTACTGGCGCCTGTAAAATATCCGCCAAACATTGCATGGTCCAATCACTGGCGACCATACCGCCATCAACTCTTAATACGGTCTCGGCTTCTTGGGCCCAGTCTGCGCGCATGGCGTTTAATAAATCTAATGTTTGATAACACACCGACTCCAATGCCGCCTTGGCAATTTCTGCTGGGCCTGTGCCACGGGTTAACCCCAATAAAGCACCGCGAGCATCGGCATCCCACCAGGGGGCGCCTAGGCCGGTAAAGGCGGGCACCATATAAACTGACTGCGTAGGGTCTGCGTCTTTGGCGAGTTGGCCGGACTGGCTGGCAGATTCGATAATGCCCAAACCATCCCGCAACCACTGCACGGCGGCACCGGCAATAAATATGGAGCCTTCAAGGGCGTAAGTAGGTTTTCCATCGAGCTGATAGGCAATGGTGGTAAGTAGGCGATTGGTTGAGGTGACTGCGGTGTCGCCGGTGTTAAGGAGTGCGAAACATCCGGTGCCGTAAGTGGACTTCATCATGCCCACATCAAAACAGGCTTGGCCCAATGTGGCGGCTTGTTGATCACCCGCAATGCCATAAATATTGATGGGGTCGCCCAGCAAGCTGGTGGTGCCAAAATCGGCGGCGCTATCTTTTACTTCAGGGAGTAATGATCGCGGTACGTTAAACAGTTCGAGAAGCTCGTCGTCCCAGTCGCCGCGATGAATGTTGTAGAGCATGGTGCGAGAGGCGTTGGTGGCATCTGTTGCATGTTCGCCGTCGGTGAGATTCCACAGCAGCCAGCTATCCACGGTGCCAAAGGCCAGTTCGCCGCGCTCAGCTCTGTCGCGAGCGCCGGAGACACTATCAAGAATCCAGGCAACCTTGGTGGCGGAGAAATAGGGGTCTAGTAGCAGACCGGTTTTTTCGGTGACACTGGTTTCAAGACCCTGTTCCTTAAGTTGGTTACACAGGGCTGCGGTGCGTCGGTCTTGCCAGACGATAGCGTTGTAAATAGGCTCGCCTGTTTGACGATCCCAGATGACCGTAGTCTCACGCTGATTGGTGATACCAATGGCGGCGATATCTTTGGCAGTTACGCCGGCACTGGCCATGGCATGTTTGGCGGTGGCTAAGGTGGTGTTCCAGATATCCATGGCGTCGTGCTCTACCCAGCCATCTTCGGGGAAATGCTGGGTGAACTCTTGCTGAGCCTGTTCGACAATTTGATAGTTCTGATCAAAGATAATGGTTCTTGAGGACGTGGTTCCCTGATCTAGCGCGATAATTAAGTTGCTCATGCTGCTCATAAATAGTGCCCCGATGCTCTGTGTCTTATTTTTTTTCTTTCGCGAGTGTAACTACCTGAGTACCAGTGTAGCGATCGTGGAGGCATTCTTTGGCCGGTGGTACTAGGCACCATAAATAGCCTATGCCAAAACAGGCCAGAGACAGAGTGGCCAGTAAGCTGCGACTTAGGCATTGCTGAGCGGTGGCTAGAGAGCCGTCGGCTTGCTGCAGGCGTATGCGCCAGGCTTTCATGCCTAGGGTCTGGCCCTGTTTGCGCCAACATATAAAGTAGTAACCCGACATGGCGCCCAGCCAGCCAAAAAAGCTTAGCCATTGCACGAATACACCGGGCTGGATGTTTTCTAGATCGTCGAGGCCGTTGAACAGTATTTTAACCAGTAGTAGCAGACCGCCATAGCCGAGGGTAATGGCAAATAATAAGAAGGCATCATAGATGAGTGCCGCGAGACGACGCATTAAATTAGCGGTGGGTAGGCTGTTGGTCATTGGGTTATTTATGTTTGTCGTCATTCTAGGGTGGTCCAGATTAATTATGCTTGGATTTTGCCCAAAGCCAGTACAATGCGCAATCGGCGATTGACGCCTTTCATTTTTAATAGACGCGGTAGGAGAGTTTTGTGGATTGGATTTATGGCATTCATGCGGTGCATACCATGCTTAAGTCGTCACCCCAACGGGTGAAAGAGCTGCATGTGCAGCGTGGGCGAACGGATGATCGTTTGCAAAAGATCCACAAGCTAGCGGAACAACATGGCGTGACATTGCAGTGGGCCACCTCAAAGCGTCTTGATGAGAAAGCCGAGGGCCGTCATCAGGGTGTTATGGCGCTCTGTAGTCCTGGACAAACCTATGATGAAAACTTTTTACTGAATCTGGCGGAAAAGAAGGGCGGCGATGCCTTTTTTCTTATGCTCGATGGGGTTACTGACCCCCATAATTTGGGAGCCTGCCTGCGCTCTGCAGATGGTGCCGGTGTGCATGCGGTGATTGTGCCCAAAGATAACTCGGTGGGTTTAACGCCTGTGGTATCTAAGGTTGCCTGTGGTGCCGCAGAAACTATGCCGTTGGTGATGGTGACAAACCTTACTCGTACATTAGAAAAGCTCCAGCAGCAGGGTGCCTGGGTAGTGGGTACTACCGGTGAGGCTGATAAGTTTGTTTATGATCTGGATCTGAAGGGACCTATGGTGCTGGTGATGGGTGCTGAGGGTTCGGGTATGCGTCAATTAACCATGAAGCAGTGTGATTTTCTCGGCAAGCTGCCTATGGCCGGTGAGGTGAGTAGCCTTAATGTGTCGGTGGCGACGGGTATTTGCCTGTTTGAAGTTGTTCGCCAGAGAAGGGCTGCGGGCTAACCTTTGTCTGTGTTTTTATTGATATAGACCGTTGGATTTTCCTCTGATTAAGCGCTAATCTAATACATGTACAGGGATGTATTTGTTATCAATAGAGGGATTTTAATGACAACCATGGAGCGTTCTATTTACACGATTCCCAACTTGTTAAGCCTGCTGCGGTTGGCGCTGGTTCCGGTGTTAATGGGCCTAGCGTATATCCGCGATGGGGAGGCTTTTTTGGGGGTGCTGGTTATTTCTCTACTCAGTGATGTGCTGGATGGGTATTTTGCGCGAAAACTGAACCAGACCAGTGATCTGGGGGCTAAGTTGGATAGCTGGGGCGATATGCTTACCTACGGCGCCATGATTCTAGGTCTTTACTGGATCTGGCCGGCGGTATTTTCTGCTCAAGCGGGCTATTTACTGGCTACGGTGCTGTTCTTTATTGCGCCAATTGTTATGGCATTACGCAAGTTTGGTGAGTACCCGAGTTATCACACCTGGGGGGCTAAGGCCACGGCGGTGCTGATGGCGCCGGCTTATTATGTGCTTGTGTTATTGGATGTAGATACCTTTTTTAGACTGGTTATTCTGGTCCATGTAGTGGTGTCCTGTGAGGAGATGGCCATTACCTATATATTGGATCGCCCGCGTACCAATGTGCGCTCGGTTTTTAGTCTGCGAGCCCGTATCTAAAACTGCACCCGAAACCCAGCTACTTGGGCGGTTTATCCTTCTGTAATCTTTCTTCTTAGGCGGTTGCAACCGAGGGGTCGAATCACTATAATCGCGCGTCACAAAAGCGTCTGGACATACGTTCAGGCACTCCTTGTCTCACTGCAACGACCAAATTGGCGTTAGCGGGAGACTATCAAAGCCACGAGGAGATACAATGCGTCATTACGAAATCGTGTTCCTGGTCCATCCAGATCAGAGCGAGCAAGTCCCCGGTATGGTTGAACGCTACACTGCTTCAGTAGAAGCGGGCGGCGGTTCAGTTCACCGTAAAGAAGATTGGGGTCGTCGTCAGTTAGCCTACCCTATCAACAAAATTCACAAAGCTCATTACATCTTAATGAATGTCGAGTGCACTCAAGAAGTACTGGATGAGTTGAATTCCACTTTCCGCTACAACGATGCTGTTTTGCGCAGCATGGTTATTCGTCGTGATGAAGCCGTTACTGGTGAATCACCGATCATGAAGCTGGAAAATGCTGAAAAAGCTGACAAAGAAGCGCGCGAGCGTCGCAACGTTGCTAAAGCTAAGGCTGATGAAGCCAAAGCTGCTGCTGATGCCGCTGCTGCTGCAACCGCTGCCGCTGAAGCTCCTGCTGAAGAAGCACCCGTAGCCGAAGAAGCACCTGCGGCTGAAGAAGCACCTGCTGTTGAAGCGGATAAAGGAGAATAAGCATGGCTAAGTTTGTACGTCGTAGAAAATTTTGTCGTTTCACTGCCGAAGGCGCAACTGAAATCGATTATAAAGATTTAGACACTTTGAAAGGTTATGTATCTGAGAGCGGCAAGATCGTTCCTAGCCGCATCACTGGTACCAAAGCACGCTACCAGCGTGAGTTGTCTGAAGCTATCAAGCGCGCTCGCTACATTGCGTTGCTACCTTATACAGATAGCCACAAGTAATTTAAGGAATAGTCTTTTGCGTGCCCTAGCTGAATTTATTATGCGCGGGCGAGCCCAGGCTTGTATCGTGGCGCTATTGGGGAATATTTTTCCCTTTGTTAGCCCGGCAACCATTGGCTTGGTAACACTTCGTAAAGGAAGTGCTGAGGGTTTAATAGTATCCCTATGGGCAGTTTTGCCGCTCATAGGCACTTATTACCTCAGTGACGGAAACCAGCTGCTAACCTTAGTGTCAGTAGCTGCGCTGTTTATGATGGTGGTCGCGGCCAATGTGTTGCGAGTTACTACCTCATGGCAGTGGACCATGCTGTTATCGGTGGTAGTTGGCGTTGTTGTCGCACTTGGCTTTGGCTGGTTTTTTTCAGCTGCTATTGATCAGTTCGTGCAAGATGTAAGCGACATGTTCGAGCAGATAGCCGAAGAGCAAAAGTTAGAAGAGACACCCTTTATTCCGGGGCGTCAATTTATATTGGGTCTTATGGCCTGGATGCTAACACTCAGCGCGATAGCGAGTTTGTTGGTCTCCAGATGGTGGCAAGCACTGCTGTATAACCCAGGTGGATTTCAACAAGAATTCCACGGTTTAAGATTAGATAGCAGCGTTGCGCTGTTGTTGATAGCTGCTGTTTTAGCTGGGATGTATTTGCCAAGCGAATACAAACCCTGGATGCAGCTTTTGGCAGTACCGTTACTGGTCTGCGGACTGGCTTTGGTTCACCACAGCATCGGGTTTTTGAAGTTGGGTGGTCAGTGGCTGGGTCTACTGTATTTTGGGTTGGTGTTTGCTGGATCTTCAACAGCGTTACTGTTGGTTGGTCTGGGATTTGCTGACAGCATATTGAATTTACGCGCAAGATTGGCGGCGACTAAAAACCGCTAACATTGGGCAGATAGTAAGAAAAAGAGGCTATTAAGATGCAAGTTATTCTTCTAGAAAAGATTGGCAAATTGGGCAACATTGGCGACAAAGCTACTGTTAAAGCTGGTTACGGCCGCAACTATTTGGTTCCTCAGGGCAAGGCTGTATTTGCTACTGAAGCCAACGTCATCGACTTCGAAACACGCCGTGCTGGCCTTGAAGCCGCTGCTGCTGAGAAACTGGGCGAAGCTCAGGCTCGTGCTACTAAGCTGCAAGCTGCTGGTACCATTACTATTAGCGCTATCGCTGGTGATGAAGGCAAGCTGTTTGGTTCTATTGGTGTTCGTGAGTTGGAAGATGCGATTAACGCAGCCGGCGGCGAGATCAGCAAGAGCGAGATTAACCTTCCAGATGGCGCTTTCCGCCACGTTGGAGAGTTTACAGTTGAAGTTCAGTTGCACCTCGACGTTGTTGAGACGGTCACTGTTATTATTGAAGCAGAGTAATTTCTGCAGTCTGGTTGTTGAGTAAAGAAGCCAGACATCAGTAAAGCATTGCATAACGGCACCGCTTCTTAATAAGATGCAGTGCCGTTTTTGTTTTCGTTGGCAAAGTATCCCTATAACCACAGAGTAAGATTTCTGGTATGAACGAAGCACTTTTTGCGGAACCTACCGTCAGTCAACCACTCCCTCATTCAATTGAGGCTGAGCAGGCTGTACTCGGTGGTTTAATGCTTAAAAATGATGCTTTCGATTCTATTGCGGAAGTATTGGCTGACAGCGATTTTTACAGCAAAGATCACCAGCTGATCTTTAACGCGATGCACAGCCTGTCTGCAGATGGCCAGCCTTTCGATCCGATTACCCTCTCTGAATTTCTACAAAATAATAATGATCTCAGTGCCGTTGGTGGTGCCGAGTATCTGGTCGATCTCGCCCATAGCACTCCGAGCTCGGCCAATATTAAAGCCTATACCCAGATTGTGCTTGAGCGCTCGATCGTTCGCCAGCTGATAGGCGCGGCCAGCGATATAGTGCGCAAAGGCTACAATCCCCTCGGTTGGGATAGCTCTAAACTGTTGGCCGAAGCCGAGAGTCGACTCCAAGAAATTATTGAAAATCGCCCCAAAAAGGGCGGTTTTAAAGAAGTTAATACCCTCATTAAAGAAGCGGTTGAGCGGCTCGATGAACTGTTCAAAAATGACGCCGATATTACTGGCCTCAGCACCGGGTTCTCCGATCTGGATGCCATGACTTCTGGCTGGCAGAAATCAGATTTAATCATTATCGCTGGCCGACCCTCCATGGGTAAAACGGCCTTTGCCATGAACATGGTAGAGCACGCCACCCTTCATCAGAATCGTCCAGTACTAGTTTTCTCTCTTGAGATGCCAGCCAGCAGCCTCGTTATGCGTATGCTCTCTTCCATTGGTAAGATTGATGCGACACGCATGCGCTCGGGCAACCTAGTGGAAGATGATTGGCCGCGCCTTAGCAGTGCGGCACAGCGACTTAAAGATCGACCTCTGTTTATTGATGATTCGGCGGGCATTACCACCTTGGAAATGCGTAACCGTATCAAGCAGTTCACCCGCGAGCGTGTGGACCAGTTGCGCGCCCAGTGGCATCAGGAATATGGTGCAGACACCCCAGCCGACACAGAGGCCCTCTACGAGCAGGCCCAGCCGGGCATGATTATGGTGGATTACCTGCAGCTGATGAGCGGTACTAATTCTACGGAAGGGCGCGTGCAAGAAATCTCGCAAATCTCCCGTGAGCTTAAAGGTCTGGCCAGAGAATATGAATGCCCAATGATCGCGCTTTCCCAGCTCAGTCGAAATGTGGAACAGCGGCCCAATAAGCGTCCCGTAAACGCGGATCTTCGTGAATCTGGCGCCATTGAGCAGGATGCGGACGTAATTGCCTTTATCTACCGCGATGAGGTGTATAACGAAGACAGTCCCGATAAGGGCACGGCTGAGATTATTCTTGGTAAGCAGCGTAACGGTCCTATTGGCACCTGCCGATTAATGTTTATGGGCAAGTACACTCGCTTTGAAAATCTGGCTGGCGATCACTTTTCTGACAACTAGCATTCTTAACTTTTAAGCACAGCTATTCCCAATAACTAAGGATATCGTTAATGAAGGTCTTCCATACCGTCAGTGGTCTTAGAGACGATTTAAATAAAGATCGCCTCAAGGGACTGCGCATTGGTTTTGTGCCTACCATGGGCAACCTCCACGATGGTCATTTAGCCCTAATTACTCAGGCCCGCGAGACCAACGATATTGTTGTGTGTTCTATCTTTGTTAATGCTCTGCAGTTTGGCCTCAACGAAGACTGGGACAAATATCCCCGCACCTATCAAAGCGATTGCGACAAACTTCGCGATGCTGGCTGTGACTATCTATTTCACCCCGACGATATCGAGATGTACCCCAATGGCCTGGATACCCAGAGCCGGGTTATCTGCCCAACCATGACTGATGTTCTGTGCGGCGCTAGTCGTCCTGGTCATTTTGAAGGCGTGACCACCGTGGTTAGCAAGCTGTTCAATATCGTCCAGCCCGACGAAGCCATTTTTGGTATCAAAGACTACCAGCAGTTGGCTGTGATTCGCCGTATGGCTGAAGACCTATGTATGCCCATTCAAATTAGCGCTGCTCCTATTCATAGAGAGCCTGACGGTTTGGCCATGAGTTCTCGTAATAGTTATATTACGGCTGAAGAGCGACCCTTAGTCACTGTGCTTAAAGATAGCTTGTTCTGGATAGCGGAAGAGATTAAAGCGGGAAATCGGGACTTTGTTGGTTTGGAAGAAGCGGCTAAGGCGCGGATTGTTGAAGCGGGTTTTGCCATTGACTACGTTACCCTGTGTAACAGTAAAACACTGGACCAGGTTGCGGATGACGACCTTGAAATTACCATTCTAGGTGCTATGTTTACTGAGTCAGCGCGATTGATTGATAATTTGAGCATTAGCCTATAAAGGCACAGTAACTATTGAGTAGAGCAGTTTGTTATTTAAAAAGGACTTTTAAATATGTTGTCGAATTTTCTAAAAGCTAAGTTACATATGGCCTCGGTCACTCAGGCAGAACTCTGGTATGACGGTTCTTGCGCCTTTGATGCCGACTTACTGGCACTGTCTGGTATGCGTGAGTTTGAACAGATTGATATTTACAACGTGACCAATGGTGAGCGGTTTACTACCTACGTTATCGTTACTGAAGCAGGTTCTGGCATTATCTCAATTAACGGTGCCGCGGCACGAAAATGCCAGGTGGGGGATCGGGTTATTATTGCCTGCTATGGGCAGTTTTCTGAGGCTGAGGCGGCTGTGCATAAACCTAAGTTGGTTTATTTAAGGGCTGACAATTCCGTTGAGCGTTCAGCGAATACTATTGCTATACAAAAGCCGGTGAAGGCTTAACGCGCCTGTCCTTCCTACTCTCTAAATCCTATTTCCCACGCCTAATTGTTACTTAGGATAGAGCGGCTTAAGCCCATTGCCGGAACTGGATACGCTGCTCCGGGAAAAAGTAGACTGCTGCTTTAAACGCTGCAATAACAAGCTAACATCCAAGCTGTCTTCAGTACTTTCGGCCTCACCCTTATAGAGTTGGCGATCTAGCTGAGCAAATTGCTGCTGTAACTCTGCATCATCTAAGAGCAGGCTAAGGGCTTTTAATGTTGTCGGTGGCGTCTCCGCAAATAGGCACTGACCCCAGGTGACAATCCCA
>Ga0115003_10000693_pt1 | contig 29783 bp, 26 predicted proteins | sample ArcticOcean_MG_C_7_FD_88736 | JGI IMG/M metagenome (GOLD analysis project Ga0115003, IMG submission 88736) | Marine microbial communities from western Arctic Ocean - ArcticOcean_MG_CB11_88 | ecosystem: Environmental > Aquatic > Marine > Oceanic | place: Arctic Ocean: Canada Basin | collected...
TAAATTAGAATACAAATTTATATTATGCCTACACCTAAAAAAGACAGTAAACCAAAGAAAGCTGTTAAAAATACAATAAAAGCTAAAAAAGAATCTAAATCAAAAGTTTCTAAAGAAACTGTAGACAACGTAGTAATAACTGCTGTTGAAGAAACCACTGTTGAAGAAACTACTGTTGAAGAAACTACTGTTGAAGAAACTACTGTTGAAGAAACTACTGTTGAAGAAACTGCTGTTTCTGCTGAGAAATTTTTAAAAGATTTTGATTGGGAAAATTTTGAAGAAGGAATTGAAACTATTGAAGAAAAGAAATTAGCAGAATTAGAAAAATTAATTCAAGAAAATTTTGTTGATACCTATAATGATAGTGTTATTGAGGGAACAATTATTAATCTTACAGAAAGAGAAGCTATTATAGATATTAACGCTAAATCAGAAGGTGTTATTTCTTTAAATGAGTTTAGATATAATCCTAATTTAAAAGTAGGAGATAAGGTAGAGGTTTTAGTTGATATTCAAGAAGATAAAACAGGACAATTAATATTGTCACATAGAAAAGCAAGAACTATAAAAGCTTGGGATAGAGTTAATGATGCACATGACCAATCTACTGTAGTCACAGGTTTTGTTAAATGTAGAACTAAAGGAGGAATGATTGTCGATGTTTTCGGATTAGAAGCTTTTCTTCCTGGATCACAAATTGATGTTAAGCCAATTAGAGATTATGATCAATATGTAAATAAAAACATGGAATTTAAAGTTGTGAAAATTAATCATGAATTTAAAAATGTTGTAGTTTCTCATAAAGCACTTATTGAAGCTGATATAGAATTACAGAAAAAAGAAATTATTGGACAACTTGAAAAAGGTCAAGTTTTAGAGGGAATAGTTAAAAATATTACAACTTATGGAGTGTTTATTGATCTAGGTGGAGTAGATGGGTTAATTCACATTACTGATCTTTCTTGGAATAGAATAAATCATCCAAGTGAAATTCTAGAATTAGATCAAAAAATAAATGTAGTTATTCTTGACTTTGATGATGACAAATCAAGAATTCAATTAGGAGTTAAACAATTAAGTCCACATCCTTGGGAGGCTTTAAATTCTGAGTTGAAGGAGGGTGACAAGATTAAAGGTAAAGTATCTGTTCTGGCTGATTATGGAGCTTTTGTTGAAGTTGTTAATGGAGTTGAAGGTTTAGTTCATGTTTCTGAGATGTCTTGGTCAACTCACCTTAGATCTGCACAAGACTTTGTAAAAGTAGGAGATGAAGTTGAAGCAGTAGTTTTAACTTTAGACAGACAAGAAAGAAAAATGTCACTTGGTATTAAACAACTATCAGCTGACCCTTGGACTGACATAACTGCTAAATATACTATTGGTTCAAAACATACTGGAATTGTAAGGAACTTCACTAATTTTGGGATTTTTGTTGAATTAGAAGAAGGCATTGATGGTTTAGTCTATATATCCGATTTATCTTGGACAGTTAAAGTTAAACATCCTTCTGAGCTTTTTACAGCAGGAGACTCTATAGATGTTTTAGTATTAGAACTTGATTCTGAAGACAGAAAATTAAGCTTAGGCCATAAACAAACCATGGACAATCCTTGGGATGCTTATGACAAGACTTTTGCTGAAGGTACTATTCATAATGGCACTATTTCAGATTCAAATGATAAAGGTTCTACTATTATCTTTAATGATGATGTTACAGGATTTGTTCCTAGTAGACATCTATTAAAAGAAGATGGTAATAAATTAAAAAAAGGAGACACGTCTGACTTTAAAGTTATTGAATATAATAAAGACTTTAAAAGAGTGGTAATGTCTCATACAGTTCTTTTTAAAGAAGATGAGGAAAAGCATGTAAAAGAATCTTTAAAGAAAGTAAATAAAAAAGATTCTGATAAATCTACTTTAGGGGATTTAGATGTTTTAATGAATCTTAAGAAAAAAATGGACAGTAAGAAGTAATCTTATGAAATATTTTAAAAAAAACACGTATTATTTAATACGTGTTTTTTTTATATTTTACTTACTAGCCAATCTCCAACTTCAGATGTTGAGTAAGATTTATTACCATCCGATAAATCTTCAGTTACAATAGATTGTTCCAATGATTTATTTACAACTTCTCTTATTAAGTTAGCTTCCTTTTTGAGTTGAAAAGCATCCTCGAACATCATTGCAGCTGATAATATGGTAGCTAATGGGTTAGCTATATTTTTTCCAGCCGCTTGTGGATATGAGCCATGAATTGGTTCAAATAATGAAGTTTCGGTTCCTATCGAAGCCGAAGGCATTAATCCCATTGATCCAGAAATAACAGAGGCTTCATCAGTTAAAATATCTCCAAATAAGTTTTCGGTAATTAAAACATCATAAGAATTAGGCCATTGTACCAATCTCATCGCAACGGCATCTACAAACTCATATGATACTTTTACCTCAGGGTAATCTTTTTCCATAGACTGTACAGTTTCTCTCCATAGCCTTGAAGATTCTAAAACATTAGCTTTGTCAACGCAGCATAGTTTTTTTGATCTTTTCATTGCTAATTCAAATCCTTTTTTAGCTAGTCTTACTATTTCATGTCTTGAGTAAGTACATGTGTCAAACGCTGTATTACCATTGTTTCTTCTGCCTCTTTCACCAAAGTAAATTCCGCCAGTTAATTCTCTTAAGAAAACTAAATCTGTCCCTAAAATTCTTTCTTTTTTTAAGGGAGATTTGTCAATTAAAGATGGAAAAGTAAAAGTTGGTCTAACATTTGCAAAAAGTCCTAATTTTTTCCTCATCTTTAAAAGCCCTTGCTCTGGTCTTACTTTAGCTGATGGATTATTGTCAAATTTCGGATGTCCAATTGCTCCAAACAATATTGCATCTGAATTCATACATACTTCATGAGTTTCATCTGGATAAGGATCTCCAACTTTATCTATAGCATCTGCTCCAGTTATTGCATGATTCCAATTTATAGAATGATTAAATTTCTTAGCAATAGCGTTAGAAACTTTGACTGCTTGCTCAATTACTTCTGGTCCAATACCGTCCCCTGCAAGTAAAGCTATGTTTAATTCCATATTATATAATGTTTAGCATTTTTTCGGTTGCTTTTATTGCTGAAACTGTTTGATCAGAATCTAATCCTCTTGTTATAAATTCTTTATTAGAATTTTTCCAGGTTATTAGAGTTTCACAAAAAGCATCAGAATTACTTTCAGGTGGAATGGTTACATTATAATCAATTAATATTGGTATAATTAATTTATTGTTCTTGAACATTTTTTTAACTGCGTTCATAAAAGCATTAAACTGACCATCACCTATTGCTTTTTCCTTAAATAATTTTCCTTCTATCTCTATTTCTATTTCAGCCCATGGGTTTGATCCTTTTGAATTATTTAAAATATAGGATTTTATAATTATTTTTTTCTTATTATCTGCGCTGTTTAGTACATCTGAAATGATATAAGGAAGATCTTCCGCTGTAACTCTTTCTTTTTTATCACCTAATTCAATTATTCTTTTAGTAACTTTTTTTAAATCATCATTATTTAAAGTTAACCCTAATTCTACTAAATTTTTTTTGATATTAGATTTACCTGATGTTTTTCCAAGCGCATATTTTCTTTTTCTTCCGAATCTTTCTGGAAGTAAATCATTAAAATATAAATTTTTTTTATTATCTCCATCTGCATGAATACCTGCAGTTTGAGTAAAAACATTTTCACCTACAATTGGTTTGTTTACTGGTATTCTAAATCCAGTAAATGTTGAAACCAATTTACTCACTTTATATAAGGATTCTTCATTTATATTAATTTCAATATCAGGGAGAAAGTCTTTTATGACAGCACTTACACTAGCCATTGGAGCATTCCCAGCTCTTTCACCCATTCCATTTACAGTAAGGTGTAAACCATGACATCCTGCTTTTAAAGCTTCAATTACATTAGAAACACTTAAATCGTAATCGTTGTGAGCATGAAAGTCAAAATGTGTTTTTGGATATCTGTTCGTTATTTCAGAAATAAAATAAAATGTTTCAGATGGACTTAAAATACCCAAAGTATCAGGTAATAAAACTCTTTCAATAGGTTGTTGGGTTAAAAAATCAAGATACTCAAATACATAATCCTTAGAATTTTTCATTCCATTACTCCAATCTTCTAAGTAAACGTTAGTGCTTATTCCTTCTCTTTTAGCAGAATTAACTGAATTTGAAATTTCTATAAAATGTTGTTTTGGAGTTTTTTGTATTTGGTGCGTTAAATGATTTAGAGATCCTTTAGTTAGTAAATTTTGAACTTTAGCCCCAGTTTTCAACATCCATTCAAGAGAAATACCATTATCTAAGAATGTTAATATTTCAATTTTATTTAAAAATTTTTTTTCTTTAGCCCAATTTGTTATTCTGTTAACTGCATCAAACTCTCCCTTGGAAACTCTTGCAGATGCAACTTCAATTCTGTCAACTTTTAACTCCTCGATTAATAGTTTAGTGATAGTTAACTTTTCAGATGCTGAATATGACATTCCTGAAGTTTGTTCTCCATCACGAAGAGTTGTATCCATTATTTCAACTGATCTTTTTTTCATTTTTATCAAAAAATAATTTATTAAAGTGGAGTATTTTTAGCAAAAATTTCAATTGAATCTTTTATATTCATTAAGTAATCAATGTCGTCATAACCATGTAGCATATTTTTTTTCTTATACTCATTTATATCAAAACTCTCTGAAAGATTAGTTCCTATTATTTTTATTTTTTGTTTATTTAAATCTATATTCAATTTTGTTTTGGGGTTTTCGTAAATTTTATTAAATATTTCTTCAAGAAATTTTGATGTTACTTGCACTGGAAGTACTCCAATGTTTAAACAATTATTTCTAAAAATATCAGCAAAAAAACTTGATACAACACACCTAAAACCATAATCATAAACAGACCACGCTGCGTGTTCTCTTGAGGATCCAGAACCAAAATTTTTTCCTCCAACTAAAATTTCACCTTTAAACTTGGGATTATTTAGTACAAAATCCTTTTTGGGATTATTATTTGAATCATAACGCCAATCTCTAAATAAATTATCACCAAAATCTTTTCTTTCAGTTGCTTTTAAAAATCTAGCAGGAATAATTTGATCAGTATCAATATTTTCTATTGGAAGCGGAACAGCAGAGCTTTCAAGTATTGTAAATTTATCGTATGCCATTTCTATTAAATTAAAATAATGTTCTAGGGTCAGTAACAATTCCAGTAATAGCTGCTGCTGCTGCCACTAACGGACTTGCCAATAAAGTCCTTGAACCAGGACCTTGTCTACCTTCAAAATTTCTATTGGATGTGCTTACAGCGTATTTACCTGGTGGTATTTTATCATCATTCATCGCCAAACATGCTGAACAACCGGGTTCTCTTAATTCAAATCCAGCTTCATTTAAAATTGTTAACAATCCTTCTTTCTTTATAGCTTTTTCAACTTTATGTGAGCCAGGAACTAGCCATGCTGTCACATTTGGGGCTTTCTTTTTACCTTTTATGATTTCCGTAAATGCTCTAAAGTCTTCAATTCTTCCATTTGTACAACTTCCTAAAAAAACAAAGTCAATTTTTTTACCTAACATACTTTCTCCCTCGTTGTAGTTCATATACTCTAAAGATTTGAGGTATGTTTTTACTCCTCCCTTTTGGCTTTTAGCATTGGGAATTCCATTTGAAATACTCATACCCATTCCTGGGTTAGTACCATATGTAATCATTGGTTGAATAGTTTCACCATCAAAACATAATTCTTTGTCAAAAATGGCATCTGCATCACTTTTTAAAGTAGACCAATATTTCATTGCCTTGTCCCAATCTTTCCCCCTTGGAGTAAACTCCCTGTCTTTTATATATTCAAATGTTTTTTCATCAGGTGCAATCATTCCTCCTCTTGCACCCATTTCTATACTTAAATTGCAAACAGTCATTCTTCCTTCCATACTCATTTCAGAAAATACACTTCCATAATATTCTACAAAATATCCTGTAGCACCTGAAGTACTCAATTCAGAAATTATAAATAAAGCAACATCTTTAGGGGTTACTGCTTTAGACAGTTTACCATCAATGGATATTTTCATTTTTTTCGCCTTTGGTTGCATTATACATTGAGTAGATAATACCATCTCGACCTCAGAGGTTCCTATGCCAAATGCTATTGCTCCAAATGCTCCGTGGGTAGACGTGTGAGAATCTCCACAAACAATTGTGGCGCCTGGTTGAGTAATTCCATATTCGGGACCTACAACATGAACAATTCCATTCTTTTCATGTCCTAATCCCCAATAGGATATTCCATGTAATTTTGAATTATCTTCTAATGCTTTTAACTGGTTAGCGGATAAAGGATCTTTGACAGGCAGGTGTTGGTTTTTTGTGGGTGTGTTGTGGTCAGCAGTTGCAAAAGTTTTCTCAGGAAATAAAACATTTACATTTCTGTTTTTTAAACCTAAAAAAGCTACTGGACTAGTAACTTCATGAACCATGTGTCTATCAATGAATAGAACATCAGGTCCATTTTTAATTCTGTGAACAACATGAGAATCCCATACTTTATCAAATAATGTTTTGTTCATATTTTATGAAGAAATAACAGATTTTAAATTAGAATTTTTAATAATTATTGGAATGTCTTCATCATGTACTTCTTTTCTAATATCAGCATATTTTAAAAATTCAGAATACACAATATCTAATTGATTTTTTGTCAATTCAAATCCTATATTTTTTGCCCTGTATGCTAGAGCTGCTCTTCCGCTTCTTGCAGTAAGAACAATCGCAGATTCGTTTACACCAACATCATAAGGGTTTATAATTTCGTAAGTTTCTCTATTTTTAATAACTCCATCTTGATGAATTCCAGAACTGTGCGCAAATGCATTTGCACCTACAATTGCTTTGTTAGGTTGCACAGGCATAGCCATACTCTCTGAAACTAATTTGCTAGTATCATAGAGAAGCTTTGAATTTATATTAGTATCGATATTTAATTTAGGGTGTTGTCTCATTATCATAACTACCTCTTCTAGTGAAGTGTTTCCAGCTCTTTCTCCTATTCCATTTATAGTACATTCAATTTGTCTTGCACCGTTTAATGCTCCAGAAATTGAATTAGCAGTAGCTAAGCCTAAATCGTTGTGACAATGACAGGAAAGAATAGCCTTATCAATATTTTTAACATTTTCTTTTAAATATTTAATTTTTTCACCATATTCTGAAGGAAGACAATAGCCTGTTGTGTCAGGAATATTAAGTACGGTGGCTCCAGCTTCAATCATTTTTTCACAAACTCTAGCTAGAAATTCATTATCAGTTCTACCAGCATCTTCTGCATAAAATTCTACATCATTAACAAATTTTTTAGCATATTTTACTGCCTCATACCCTTTTTCTAATATTTTTTCTCTTGTTGAATTAAACTTGTACTTAATATGTGAATCAGAAGTTCCTATTCCTGTGTGAATTCTTGGTGAAACAGCTTTTTTAAGAGATTCAGCCGCAACTTCAATATCTTTTCTAACAGCTCTTGTCAAACCACAAACTGTAGCATTCTTAACTATTTTAGAAATTTCTACAACTGAATTAAAATCTCCAGGACTTGAAACAGGAAAACCTGCTTCAATTACATCAACTCCAAGCTCATCAAGTCTTTTTGCAATTATAAGTTTTTGATCTGTATTTAGTTTACATCCTGGCACTTGTTCTCCATCTCTTAATGTAGTGTCAAATATTTGAACAATTTCTTTACTCATTAGCTATCAATATTTTTATAAAAATATAATAATAGTAAAAGTAGTAAAATAGAGGAAATAAATCTATTATTCTTCGCAGTTAAGACACAAATCCCAAATATTATTTTTAGGGGGGATTGCTGTTATCTCGATATTTTTTTTAGTTACTGGATGTATGAAGCTAACTTTTCTTGAATGTAAGTGTATACTTCCATCATTGTTTGATCTTGGATAACCATATTTTAAATCTCCTTTAATTGGAAAACCAACATGAGATAATTGCGTTCTTATTTGGTGGTGTCTTCCTGTTTCTAATTTAATACTTAATAGACTAAATTTTTGAAGTTCAAAAATAACTTTGTAAAATAAAATTGCTTTTTTACTTTTTGTATTTGAAACCTTAGCAACATATGATTTGTTTTGTTTTTGATTTTTAATTAGATAGTTTTCTAGTTTGTCAGATTTTTTTTTGGTTATTGATTTTACAACAGCCCAATATGTTTTTTTTATTTCATTGTCTTTGAACATTTCATTTAATCTTTTCAGTGATTTTGAAGTTTTTGTAAAAATGATAACTCCGCTAGTTGGTCTATCTAACCTGTGAGTTATTCCTAAAAATACATTTCCTGGTTTATTGTATTTTTTTTTTAAATATGATTTAATTTTATCACCTAAGGTAATATCACCCGTTATATCTCCTTGGGTTAAGTCACCAGGATTTTTATTAACTATTATAAGGTGGTTGTCTTCAAATAATATTTTTAACACAACTAATTAATATTGTTCGTCTTTACTTGGAAAATCTAAACTTTTTACATCTTTAATATAGTTTTTAATAGCATCAGTCATCACTTTATTAAGATCGACATATCGTCTTAAGAACCTAGGGTTAAATTCGGTACTAAGTCCCACTAAATCGTGTGTTACTAATACTTGTCCATCAACACTGCTACCAGCTCCAATTCCAATCACTGGAGTATTGACTGAAATAGTAACTTTTTTTGAAACAGCAGCTGGAATTTTTTCTAAAACTATTCCAAAACAACCTAATTTATCTAAAAGTATAGCATCCTCTATTAAACTTTTAGCTTCCTCTTCTTCTTTTGCTCTTACGGTATAAGTTCCAAATTTATATATAGATTGAGGTGTTAATCCTAAATGACCCATTACTGGAATCCCTGCATTTAGAATTTTAATTATTGACTCTTTAATTTCAGAACCACCTTCCATTTTTATTGCATGAGCTCCTGATTCTTTCATTATTCTTATGGCAGATCTTAGTGCTTCATTAGGATCGGATTGATAACTTCCAAAAGGTAAGTCGACTACAACTAATGCTCTATTGACCCCTCTCACCACAGAAGATGCATGATAAATCATCTGGTCTAATGTAATTGGAAGGGTAGTTTCATGCCCTGCCATTACATTTGATGCAGAATCTCCTACAAGAATAATATCAATACCTGATGAATCAATGATTTTAGCCATTGAAAAATCATATCCAGTTAACATAGATATTTTTTCACCACGATTTTTCATTTCTAATAAGGAATGCGTAGTTACTCTTTTATATTTCTTGTTCGACATAAATTATTTTTTGTAAATGTAATTTAAAATTCAAATAAAATATTAATTTTTAAATGGATTAAATACTATTACTGCCAGTATGTCAGTAATTTAATGATGGCATAATCATTGAAATATGTAGAAAAGTTAATGATAAATTTAAAAAAATGAATAAAATAATTGGAATTGATTTAGGAACAACAAATTCATGTGTTTCTGTTATGGAGGGTAATGAACCAGTAGTAATACCTAATGCTGAAGGAAAGAGAACAACTCCCTCAGTTATTGCATTTGTTGAAGGTGGTGAGATTAAAGTTGGCGATCCTGCTAAAAGACAAGCAGTAACTAACCCAACTAAAACAATCGCTTCTATCAAGAGGTTTATGGGTAGTAAGTATAGCGAATCTAAGAAAGACGCTGATAGATCAGCTTTTAAGGTTGTTAAAGGAGATAATGACACAGCTAGAGTCGATATCGATGGAAGATTGTATACCCCACAAGAATTATCAGCAATGATTCTTCAAAAAATGAAAAAAACTGCAGAAGATTATTTGGGAAATACAATAACAGAAGCTGTAATCACTGTCCCTGCATATTTTAATGATTCTCAGAGACAAGCCACTAAGGAGGCAGGTGAGATAGCTGGACTTAAAGTTCAAAGAATTATCAATGAACCTACCGCAGCAGCATTAGCATACGGATTAGATAAATCTGGAAAAGACCAAAAGATTGCAGTTTATGATTTAGGAGGAGGAACTTTTGATATTTCTATTTTAGAACTTGGTGATGGAGTTTTTGAAGTTCTTTCTACAAATGGTGATACAAGATTAGGTGGAGATGATTTTGATGATGCTATCATTCAGTATTTAGCAGATGAATTTTCAAAACAAGAAGATATAGATTTGAGAAAAGATCCAATGGCATTGCAAAGGTTAAAAGAAGCTGCTGAAAAGGCTAAAATAGAACTTTCTTCTTCTGCTCAAACAGAAATTAATCTTCCTTATATTTCTGCGACTTCTTCTGGTCCAAAACATTTAGTTAAAACTTTAACTAAATCTAAATTTGAACAATTATCAGCTGATTTAGTAAAAAGATCAATGGAACCTGTAAAAAAAGCGTTAAGCGATGCTGGACTGAGTGTTGGTGATATTAATGAAGTTATTCTTGTTGGAGGATCTACAAGAATTCCAATAATTCAAGAAAAAGTAGAAAAGTTTTTTGGTAAAAAACCATCCAAAGGAGTTAATCCTGACGAAGTAGTTGCTATCGGAGCTGCTATTCAAGGTGGAGTTTTGACTGGAGATGTTAAAGATGTGTTGTTATTAGATGTAACTCCTTTGTCTCTTGGAATAGAAACTATGGGTAGTGTGATGACTAAATTAATTGATTCAAACACAACAATTCCTACAAAAAAATCTCAAGTTTTTTCTACCGCAGCTGATAACCAGCCCTCAGTTGAAATTCACGTCCTTCAAGGAGAAAGACCAATGGCCAAAGACAACAATACAATTGGAAGATTTCACCTAGATGGAATACCACCATCACCTAGAGGAGTTCCACAAATTGAAGTAACCTTTGATATTGATGCAAATGGATTAATTCATGTTACAGCTGCAGATAAAGCTACTGGTAAAACCCAGGACATTAGAATTGAAGCTTCCTCTGGTTTAACTGAAGAAGAAATTGAAAAAATGAAAAAGGAAGCTGAAGCAAATGCTGAATCTGATAAAAAAGTCAAGGAAGAGGTAGATACTTTAAATAGTGCTGATGCAATGATATTTCAGACAGAGAGCCAATTAAAAGAATACGGTGAGAAACTTTCTGAGGACAAGAAAAAAGTTATAGAAGATTCTCTGGAAACCTTAAAAAAAGCTCACGAATCAAAAGATTTAGAAAGCATAAAAACTGCGCTTGAAGGTATCAATGAAGCTTGGAAAAACGCATCTGAAGAAATGTATAAAGCCCAAGCTGAATCGGCTGGGGGAGGAGCTGCTGAAGCAGATACTGCAGGCAATCCTGCGCCTAACAAAAGTAAGGACTCTTCTAACGATGATGTTCAGGATGTTGATTTTGAAGAAGTTAAATAAAAGCTTTTTTTATTTTTAATTATAAAAAACGCATCAAAACTTTTGATGCGTTTTTTTTGTTTTATACATTTAGAAAATGGATAAAGAAAACTTATTAAAAAGGATAAATAATAGTAACAAAAATACTTTGATGGAAACTCTTGAAATGGATTTCATTGATGTTGGAGACGACTTTTTAATCGCAAAAATGCCAGTAAACTCCCGAGTTTACCAACCTGATGGTGTTTTACATGGTGGAGCAACTGTAGCGCTTGCTGAATCAGTTGGAAGTGCAGCTTCTTACATGTCTATTGACCATAATACTCAAATGATTAGAGGAATTGTTATTTCTGCTAACCATTTAAAAAGTGTTAGGCAAGGTTTTGTCTATGCAAAAGCTACTCCAATTCACAGAGGAAGAACCACTCAGTTGTGGGAAATTAAAATCACTGATGATCACAGTAATTTAATTTCTCATTGTAAGCTTTCTACTATGATTTTAAAAAGAAAATAATATGTATATAGAAAATGTGTTAAAAGTTCAAAATGACTGGTGGAGGTATTTAATTGGAATTTTTGTAATTTTTATTGCTACTCAAATAGGATCTGTTCCATTTATAATAGCTATTTTTTCAAAATCCGGATTGGATGGTGCTTCAAAAATAGATGAATCAAGTATGATGACCATTTTAGAAAATAGTAATCTTACTTTTTTTTATTTATTGCTTACTTTTGTTTTTGGTTTTTTCGGATTAGTTTTAGTAATAAAGTTTTTACATAATCAAAGTTTACTGTTGTTGACTACTTCTAGAAAGAAAATTGATTTTAAAAAAATATTAACATCTTTTTTGGTTGCCTGTAGTATTATTATTTTGACAACTTTTGTTAGTTATATAATTTCACCGGACGATTATATCTTTAATTTCGAATTAAAACCATTTTTAATTCTATGTTTGGTTTCAATATTACTAATTCCTTTTCAAACAAGTTGGGAAGAATACATTTTTAGAGGATATTTAATGCAGGGAATTGGCGCAATTTCAAAGAATAAATGGGTGCCATTAATTATAACTTCTGTTTCATTTGGTCTTTTACATTATTGGAATCCTGAAGTAGCGAAGATTGGTCCATTATTATTAGTTCATTACGTTTCAACAGGACTGTTTTTTGGCATAATAACCCTCATGGACAAAGGCTTAGAATTATCATTAGGATTTCATGCAGGCAATAATATATTGATAGCTCTTTTAGTTACAGCTGATTGGACGGTTTTTCAGACTAACTCAGTTTTGAAAAGTATTGGTGAACCTAAAATTATAAGCATGATAATTCCTTTGTTTATAATTTATCCTCTTGTCTTATTTTACTTTTCTAAAAAATACAATTGGTCTGATTGGAAAGAAAATTTAACTGGAAAATTTAATTAATTTTATACAAATTTTAACATTAATAGTGCATAATTATTTCGAAATTGCAATTTAAATAATAAATTAAAAATGTCTTTAAATAAAAACGGAATTTTTGCTTGGGCATCATTTATTCTTACACTACTTGGGATAGCTCTTATTTTGCTTGGCGTAATTAAGTATATTGATTATGCTATTGGATTTTCAGTTGTCGGAGTAGGATTTATTGCCATAGGATGGGCTTTCAACGCTTTAAAAGGAAGAGTTTAATCTTTATTTCCAATCATTTTCTTTACATCCACCCATTTATCAAACTCATCTGAGCTGGCGTATCCTAAATTTATAGCTTCTTCTTTTAAACTTGTACCATTTTTATGAGCAAGATTAGCAATTTCAGCAGCTTTATAATAACCTATTTTACTGTTTAATGCAGTTACTAACATAAGGGAATTATCAACTAATTCAGCTATTCTTTTTTTATTTGGCTTTATTCCTACAACACATTTTTTGTTGAAACTTTCAACAGCATCAGAAATAAGAGAAGCTGACTCAATTAAACTAGCAGCCATTATTGGTTTGTACACATTTAACTCGTAGTGACCTTGCATCCCTCCAATTGTTACAGAAACATCATTTCCAATCACTTTTGCGCAAACCATAGATATTGCTTCACATTGAGTTGGGTTAACTTTTCCTGGCATTATTGAACTTCCAGGTTCATTTGCAGGAATTGAAATTTCACCAATTCCAGATCTTGGTCCACTAGCCATCATTCTAATATCATTAGATATTTTATTTAATGAATTTGCTAATAATTTTAATGCTCCGTGTGTTTCTACAATTGCATCATGTGCCGCAATAGATTCAAATTTATTTTCTGCTGTTTTAAACTCTAAGCCGGTGAATTTTGAAATGTATTTTGCCGATATTTCGGAATATCCAGTTGGTGAGTTTATTCCAGTTCCAACTGCTGTTGCTCCTAATGCTATTTCTGATAAATGATCAAATGAGTTTTTTAAAGAATTTAATCCATGTTTTATTTGAGAATTATAACCCGAGAATTCTTGACCTAATGTTATGGGAGTTGCGTCCATTAAATGAGTTCTTCCAATTTTTATAATATCTTTAAACTCTATTGATTTATCCAATAGTGTTTTTTCAAATTTCTCAAGGCTTGGGATGGTATCTTCAATTAACTTTTTGTAACAAGCAATGTGCATTGCTGTTGGAAATGTATCATTAGACGATTGTGACATGTTTACATCGTCATTTGGAGCTAATGTTTTATTAGATTCTCCTAATTTTTTACCCTCAATTAAATGTACTCTATTGGAAATGACCTCATTAATATTCATATTGCTTTGAGTTCCTGATCCAGTTTGCCAAATAACAAGAGGGAATTCTTTATCGTGTTTTCCTTCTAAAATTTCATCACAAACAGTTGAAATAAGATCTCTTTTTTTTTCACTTAAAACACCTAATTTATTATTCGTATATGCTGCAGCTTTTTTTAAATAAGCAAAACCATAGATGATTTCAATTGGCATAGATCCAGGTTTACCAATTTTAAAATTATTAATAGATCTTTGAGTTTGTGCTCCCCACAAACAATTAATAGGGACTTTAACTTCTCCAATAGTATCTTTTTCTATTCTGTATGACATATTAAGTAATTATCTTACAAATTTACTATAAAAGGTTTATATATAGATTTTTTATCAATTATTGAAAAAAATGTTTTAATGATACATTTCTTTAATTATATTTGTAACTCACAATTAAAGCTATGGAATTTGATCAATATTTAGGATTTATTTTGTTCTTAACAGTCTTAACAATGGGTTTTTGGTTAATGATACTGTTATTAACATTTATTATTCCATACTGGGTAAGTGGAGCTTTTATTGAAAGAATAAAAGAATTGTTGGATAAAAGAAAAAAGTAAGTTATCCTTAAAAGCCTTCTCCTCCGTAATCCTCATAACCTGGTCTATTATTTGATTGACTTTTCTTTTGGTTAAATCTATAAATAAGACTTAAATTAAAGTTCCTTCCACCTCTCCAACTTGATTCTGAATAGGTTTTATAAGTTTCAGAAAGTGTTTCTAACCTCCATTTTTGAGTTTCAAAAATGTCATTTATTTTAAACGTTAAAGTCATTTTGTCACCAAAAATATCTTTACTAAAAGCTGTATTTGTGCTTATTGAACCTTTCCTTGTTGAAATAGCAGTTTTTTGTGGTCCTCTATAGCTTATTCTTGTTTGCCAATCAACTGATGAAAAGAGTTTTAAATAATTATTTAATCTACCGGACCATATTAGATTTTTAGAGTCATAAATAATTCCATTATAATTACCAATTATTTCGGATTGATAAAAATTAACATTTCCACCAATTCTCCAATTTTTAGAATGAGAGTAATTGGTGTTGAATTCAATTCCTATTTCTTCTTGGGATGATAAATTTACAGGAGATCTTTTAATCACTGGAACAAGGATGTCATTAACCATTACCGAACTTCCAGTTGCTTCATTAATAAAAGTAAATATCGCATCTGATTTTTTGTAATATATAGAACCGTTTAATGTTGTTTTTTCAAGTCTTTTTAAATACCCTAAATCAATCCCATTTGAATATGTAGGGTTTAAATAAGGATTTCCTTGAAAAAAACTAGTTTCACTTGATCTAGAGGGAAAAGGGTTTATATAATAGGATCTAGGTCTGCTAATTCTTCGGTTATATCCAAGTGTAATGGTTTCATTTTCTTTTAATTCATAGGCTAAATTTATTGTAGGAAAAATATCATTATATTTTTTAATACTATTACTATTGCTTTCTAACTGTTTAACAATAGTTTGAGACTCCTCGACTCTTATTCCAAAAAGATAAGATATTTTATTTTTTTTATTTCCATATTGAGTATAAAAAGCATTAACCTTTTCATTATAAAAAAGTTTGTTAGTAAGGTCAGTGTTAATTAAATAATTTCCATTTAAAACTTCATCTTGAACCAGGTAATCAGTATTTTGAAATTTATTACTTTTTCTATATCCCAACTCAAACTGTCCATCTTCTCCAATAGGTAAAACATAATCAATTTTGTATAATTCACTGTTTTGATTTTCATCTGTAATAACTTTTTCGCCTAAATATTCAATAAACTTTGGATTAGATTGTGTATTTGAAATAAAACTACTTTCAATTTCATTAGATTTTTCTTTTTGATAATCTATGGTTAAATTACCCTTATTCACGAATTCATGAGTTAAATTCAAAGAAAACTCTTTAGTATCATCTGTTTCATTTTCATTTTCGATTCTCTTTGACGATTTTTTATCACCTTGAAAATTTTGATTGATGTTATTAATTGTTATATCATCACTATCACTTTTTCTTGTTAAATAGGAAGCAACTAAACTTGTTTTATCGTTTAAAAAATATTCAATTCCTGTACTTTGATAATATGAATCTCTTTCAGTATTTCTGCTACCATTTTCATTAAGGAAATTATTAATCGAACTAGAATTGAAATACTCTGTTTCACTTAAAGAAGCGTTTTCATAACTGCTTAAGCTATAACCAGTATTTGTAAAAAAATTTATTTTTTCTGTTCTAAAATTAATATTTCCTGAAACACCAAAAGTTTTTGGGTCTCCACCATTTGTAGAAATTGATCCGTTCAAGCCCGCTAATTTGTTTTTTCTTAAAACGATATTAATAATTCCTGCAGTTCCTTCAGCATTATATCTTGCCGATGGGGAAGTTATTATTTCAACTTTTTCAACACTTTCAGAGGGAAATTGTTTTAATGCATCGTTACTACTAATACCAACTAACCCAGAGGGTTTTCCATTAATTAATATTCTAACGTTTTGATTTCCTCTCAGTGAAACATTACCATCAATGTCAACTGCTACTGAGGGAAGGTTGTCTAGCACATCACTTACACTGCTTCCTCTTAATGTTAGATCTTTTCCAATGTTATAAACTGTTTTGTCTAACTTTATTTCAACTTGAGTTTTTTCACCTATTAATTCTACTTCATCTAAAACATTTTGATCAATAACTAATTCAATAGCTCCTAAATCAATGGATTTAAAAACATTTATATTCTTAATTAATTTTTCTTTAAATGAAATATATTCAATTTTAATATTATATTTTCCTTTGGAAACTTCTAAATTAAATTTACCATTTGCATTACTTATTCCTCCAAACTTTACAATACTATCATTTGGTGAGTAAACAGAAATAGTCGCATACTCCAATGGGGAATTGGATTCTGAATCTAGAATAGTTCCGTATATAGATATACTACTTTGTTGTGCATTTAAATTAATAGAAAGTAAGACAATAATTATATAAAAAGTTTTTCTCATAAGGATTTAATGCTTGTCTATGACTATGTTATTTGAAATTGGTTTAATTTATAGAATTTTAAGAGCTAATTCTGATGGATTAGCAATAACAGCCCTAGAATTTGACATAAATACAGGTCTTTGCATTAGTTTAGGATATTCAAATATAGCTCGTATGATTTGAATTTTACTTAATTTTTTGTTTTTAAATAATTCTTTCCAAATATTTTCTTTTGTTCTAATTAAATCACTTGGATTTAAACCTGATTTATTTATAATATTTTCTATTTTTTCTAAACTTAGATTATCATTTAAATACAAAACAGTTTCAAAATCAATGCCTTTAGAATTTAGATAATTTAAAGTTTTTCTAGATTTACTACATCTTGGATTGTGATATAAAGTGTATTTTTTAGATTTCAACTCCTATATTTTTTAGGTTAACAAATAATTTTTCCGGAGATTCAAATTGTATTCCATGAATTCCACATTCAATAGCTCCAACCACATTGGATAAACGATCATCTATAAAAACACATTTATTTGGATTTAATTTATATTTGTTTATTGTGTAATTATAAATTTCTTTGAATGGTTTAAGCATTTTGATTTCTCCTGATACTACTATAGCTTCGAATGATTTTAAAAATTCAAATTTTCTTATTGCTACAGGAAAAGTTTCTGCGCTCCAATTGGTTAGAGCAATAAGTTTGTAATTATTTTTTTTAAGTTTGTTTAAAATTTCAACTGTTCCGGGAATTTCATTTTTTAACATTTCTTCCCATCTTCCGTAAAACATTCTTATTAACTTTTCATGCTTTGGAAAAAGTTTAATTCTTTCTTGAGTAGCAATTCGCATTAATTTACCCCCGTCCTGCTCCTCATTCCAACTTGATGTACATATATTGTCAAAAAACCACTTCATTTTTTTTCTGTCTCCGTCAAATTCTTTCAAGAAAACATATTCGGGACTCCAGTCAACCAAAACACCACCTAAATCAAAAATTATTGTATCTATTTTCATATTAATTTGCCATTAAAAATGCTTTCAAAAAAGGGTTTAAACCTCCGTTTAAAACATCATCAACACTATTTGTTTCGTGAGATGTTCTAACATCTTTTATAAGTTTGTATGGGTGAAGAACATAGTTTCTTATTTGTGAGCCCCATTCAATTTTCATTTTACTTGACTCTATTTTTTCTCTTTCAACCATTTTTTCCTTTAACTCAATTTCATATAATTGAGATTTAAGTAATTTGAGCGCTTTTTCTTTATTTTCAAGCTGGGATCTAGTTTCTGAATTTTCAATAACAATTCCAGTTGGGGCATGCCTTAACCTTACAGCGGTTTCTACTTTATTAACATTTTGACCTCCAGCTCCACTTGAACGCATAGTTTCCCATGAAATTTCAGATGGATTTATGTTTATTTCAATAGTATCGTCAACAAGAGGATAAACATAAACAGAAGCAAATGAAGTGTGTCTTTTTGCATTACTATCAAATGGGGAAATTCTAACTAATCTATGAACTCCATTTTCACCTTTTAGCCATCCAAAACCATACTCCCCTTCAATTTCTATTGTTACAGACTTTAAACCTGCCACATCTCCTTGCTGTATATCTAATTCTTTTACTTTAAACTTATTTTTTTCAGCCCACATAACATACATCCTCATTAGCATATATGCCCAATCACAACTTTCTGTTCCTCCTGCTCCAGCAGTAATTTGAATAACTGCACTCATTTCATCTCCTTCATTAGATAACATGTTTTTAAACTCTACAGATTCAATGTGATTACTACATTTTTTGAAATGAGAACTTAATTCATTTTCTGAAATTTCTTGAGACTTGTAATATTCAAATAAAATCTCTAAGTCCTCAGAAAGTGACTTAGCTTTTTCATAATCTTTAATCCATTGCTTGAGAGATTGAAGTTCTTTCATGACTTTTTGAGCTTTTATTGAGTCATTCCAGAAATTTGGATCAAATGTTATTTCCTCTTTATTAGATATTTCTATGTTTTTTGAGTCTATGTCAAAGATAACTCCTTAGTGCATTAGTACGCTCAAGGAGATTTTTAACCTGGTCTATAGTTATCATGTAATTTTAATAAAAAAACAAAAATACATTTTAAAATGAATCGACATTAACTTAATTAATTTTTATATTTATTTAAATTTCAAAATTATGAGATATAATTTTTTCTTATCATTAATTCTTTCCTTTTGTTTTGTATCTGTTTCAGCTCAAAATAATAATGAAAATAATAAATTTTTTTCTGGTTTTTTTAATTTTAATTATCAATTAAAATTAGATAAGATATTCTTGGAAGTTGATAAAATAAACGAAGATTTTTTATATATAAATTCTTTAACAACGGGATTAGGTTCTAATGATATTGGATTAGATCGCGGCCAGTTAGGTAATGAAAGAATTGTGAAGTTTAGAAAATACGGTAATAAGTTACTGTTAGTTCAACCTAATCAAAACTTTAGGGCTATTTCAAATAATGCTTCTGAAGTTAATAGTGTGGAGCAAGCTTTTGCAAATTCTGTTATTTTTGGATTTGAAATAATTGAAAAAAAAGAGGATGTTTATATTATAGACTTTACTCCTTTTTTGTTACAAGATACTCATGGTGTTATAAAAAGATTAAAATCTCTTAAACAAGGAGCTTATAAACTTGATTTAAGCAAAAGTGCTCTGGAACTCAAGAGAACTAAAGCTTTTCCCAATAATGTAGAATTTGAGGCTTTATTAACTTATGTTGGAAATGCAGAGGGAAGATTAATTTCAAGTATTGCTCCTGACCCTAATAATATCAGTGTAATACAACACCACTCATTTATTAAATTACCAGATAATAACTATAAATCAAGAAATTTTGATCCAAGAAGTGGGGCTATTTTTACATCTTTTATGGATTATGCTTCCCCAGTTCAAGATCAAATCAATAAAAAATATATAATACGTCATAGGCTTAAAAAAATAAATTCTGATTTAGATCAAAGCGATGTTGTTGAGCCAATAATATATTATTTAGATCCAGGTGCTCCAGAACCAATTAAATCAGCTCTTATGGATGGTGCTTCTTGGTGGAATGAGGCTTTTGAAGCCATTGGTTTTAAAAATGCTTTTCAGGTAAAAATTTTACCAGATGATGCAGACCCTATGGATTGTCGATATAATGTAATTCAATGGGTACATAGATCAACTAGAGGATGGAGTTACGGAGCAAGTGTTGTTGATCCAAGGACAGGAGAAATTATAAAAGGACATGTTAGTTTAGGAAGCTTAAGAATAAGACAAGATTTTTTGATTGCTCAAGCACTAATTGAAAAACCTTTTGAGAAAGATGATAATTATAAACCAATGTTAGAAATGGCTTTATCCAGAATTAGACAGCTTAGTGCACATGAAGTTGGTCATACTTTAGGTTTTGCTCACAATTTTGCCGCAAGTGTCAACAATAGATCTTCGGTAATGGATTACCCTCATCCATTAATTGGTTTGAAAGACGATGAAGTTGATTTATCAAATGCTTACTCTGAGGGTATTGGAGATTGGGATAAAGTAAGTGTAGCCTATAGTTACTCAGAATTTAATTTGAAAAATGAGAAATTAGCATTGGATAATATATTGAATAATTCTATGAAAAACGGTTTAAGGTTTATTACAGATAGTGATGCGAGGGCAAAAGGAGGAGCTCACGTTTCTGCCCACCTTTGGGACAATGAAAATGACGTTGTAAATGGATTAGATGAAATATTTAAAGTTAGAAAAAAGGCTATTTTAAATTTCTCTGAACTAAACATAAAAAGTGGAGAACCTTTATCCACTTTAGAAGATGTTTTTGTTCCTCTATATTTTATGCATCGATATCAAACAGAAGCTGTTGTCAAACTAATTGGAGGAATGGATTATAATTATGCAACGAGAGGAGATGGTCAAGTTATTGTTAAAGATTTAGAGTTAGATATCCAAAATAGGGCACTAATATCAGTTTTTCAATCATTGGACGCCAAGAATTTAGCAATCCCAAGAGACAAATTAAAATTATTTCCACCAAGAGCATACGGATTTCCAAGAACTAGAGAATCATTTAAAGGGGTGACTGGAGTGTCTTTTGATCCGTTAAGTGCAGCCTCAACAGCAAGTGAAATGACTTTAGAATTACTGTTAAATACTGAAAGGTTAAATAGGTTAATGGTTCAAAATACAGTTGATAATTCTAAAATGAGTTTAAGGTATGTTTTAAACGGACTGATTTCAAATTCTTTTAAGAAAACACATGAAGACACATATTTAACAGAAATTCAACATATAATAAATACAAATATTTTACTTTATTTATTGAATTTAAGTGAAGATAAAAATGTTTTTATGCAAGTAAAATACGAGTCGTTTATGGCAATAAAATATATCAAAAGATTAATCGCCAGATCCAAGAAATTAAACAATTATTATGATCAATATTCTTATATAATTGATGATTTTAAAAAACGACCAGAGCTTTATAAAATTCAAAAAACTTTAACAATTCCAGATGGATCTCCAATTGGAAGTGAATCTTGTTCCCAAAATTAATAGTTTATATGGAAATCAATTTAATTAGTGACACAGTTACCAAACCAAGCAAAGAAATGCTTAATGCCATGTTAGAAGCAAAAGTAGGTGATGATGTTTTTAAAGAAGATCCTACAGTTAATGAACTCGAAGATAAAGTAGCTAAGATTTTCGGTATGGATTCTGCTTTATTTTTTCCCTCTGGCACTATGACGAATCAAACAGCTATAAAATTACATACTAGTCCAGGGGATCAATTAATTTGTGATAAATATGCACATGTTTACAATTATGAAGGTGGAGGTGTTAGTTTTAATAGTGGTGTTTCATGTAAACTGATAAATGGAGAAAGAGGAATGTTTAATAATAATCAATTAATCCAAGCTATTAACCCACCTGATTTTTATCACAGTCCTAAAAGTTCTTTAGTTTGTATAGAAAATACAACTAACAAAGGGGGGGGAGCGTGCTGGGATCTAAAAGATTTAGAATTGATTAGAAAAACATGTTCTGAAAATAATTTAGCTTATCATTTAGATGGTGCAAGAATTTGGAATGCAATGATTAAAAAAAATCAAAGCCCAAAAGATTATGGATTGTTATTTGATTCTATTTCAGTATGTTTAAGTAAAGGCCTGGGCTGCCCCTCTGGATCTGTCTTGGTTGGATCTAAAGATTTAATAAACAGAGCTCTTAGAGTAAGAAAAGTTTTGGGTGGAGGAATGAGACAAATAGGATATTTAGCAGCATGTGGAATCTACGCATTAGATAATAATTTTTCAAGATTATCTGATGACCATCAACGTGCTCTGGAAATAGAAAAATCACTTAAAAACCTTTCATACATTAAAAAAGTAGAGCCAGTTGAAACTAATATTGTAATTTTTGAAATTGATTCGAACGTTTCTTCTCATTTATTTTTGGAAAAACTTAAAGATAAAGGGGTTAAAATCATTTCAATGGGGGACAATAAGTTAAGAATTGTTACTCATTTAGATTATACTGTTGATATGCATGATAGTTTTTTGAATATTTTAAATAAATTAAGTTTTTAAATTTATTTAATCTGTTAAATGTACTTGGATTTTGATTCTATGCCTTATTTTTGCAATCCATTGAATTAATTCTATGAAATCCATTGAAAAAAGTAAAACACCACCACCTAAAGCTGAAAAAATACCTACTGAATTTAATAATTTTGATTCAAAAAGAGTAGATAATTACTATTGGTTAAAGGATAGGAAAAATAAAGCAGTTATAGATTATTTAGAAAATGAAAATAGTTATTATGAAGATATGTCTTCTCATACTAAGAGTTTTCAAGAAAAGATATTTAAAGAAATAAAAGGGAAAATAAAAGAAGACGATCAGTCTGTTCCCTATTTTTTAAATGGATATTGGTATTATACGAAATTTGAAAAAGAGAAGGGATATCCAATTCATATTAGAAAAAAAAATTCTTTGATTTCTAAAGAAGAGGTTTTGTTTGATTGTAATGTTTTAGCTAAAGATTATGAGTTTTTCAATTTATCTAATATTAAAATAAGTCCAAATAATAAATTAGCAGTATTTAGTGTAGATACAGTCTCAAGAAGACTTTACACAATTAAAATAAAAGATTTAGAATCTGGTGATGTTTTAAGTGATTCTATTGAAAATTGCACTGGTAGTTTTGTTTGGGCTAATGATAATCAAACCTTTTTTTATACAAAAAGAGATACCCAAACTTTAAGAAATGATAAAATTTACAAACACACCATTGGTTCAAGTTATAAAGAGGATGTATTAGTTTATCATGAAAGAGATAATACATTTTATACAAATGTATCTAAATCAAAATCTAATAATTATATAATAATTTCTTCATACAGTACCATGACATCTGAATTCCAATTTTTAGATGCAGATCTACCACATTCTAATTTTAAATTATTTAGTAAAAGAAAAACGGGCTTAGAATATAGTATAAGTCATTTTGAAAACGACTTTTATATAATAACTAACATAGATAATTCTAAGAATTATAAATTGATGAAAACATCAGTTTTGAATACCGAATATAAAAATTGGAAAAATGTAATTAATCACAGAGAGGATGTTTTGCTTGAAGGAATTGATATTTTTAAGGATTATTTGGTTGTTAGTGAAAGATCAAATGGATTAAATAGAATTAATATTAAAAGATGGGATAATTCGGAAAACTATTATTTGGATTTTAAAAGTGAAACCTACTCACTATACACTACTACAAATGTAGATTTTAATACTAATGTTTTGAGATATGGTTTCAACTCACTTTCTGAGCCCCCCTCAGTAATTGATTTTAACATGGAAACTAAAGAAAAAACTATTAGAAAAGAACAAAAAGTTTTGGATCCTAATTTTAAAAAAGAAAATTATATTTCTGAGAGAGTTTGGGCTAAAGGAGAGGATGGTGAGAAAATACCTATTTCGCTAGTTTATAAAAAAGGACTAGAGAAAAACAGTAAAAATCCTTTATTGTTGTATGGATATGGTTCTTACGGAAATACAATAGACCCTTATTTTTCAATCAGTCGATTGTCTTTATTGGATAGAGGATTTATTTTTGCAATTGCACATGTAAGGGGAAGTGAATACATGGGAAGAGATTGGTATGAAAATGGAAAACTTCTTAAAAAGATGAATACTTTTAAAGATTTTGTTTCTTGTACAAAACATTTAATTAATGAGAGATATACCAATAAAAATAAAAGTTACGCATATGGTGGATCTGCTGGAGGATTATTAATGGGAGTTGTTATTAATTTAGCTCCAGAACTATATAATGGAGTTATTTCTGCTGTTCCATTTGTAGATTTAGTAACAACAATGCTTGATGAAACAATTCCACTAACAACAGGGGAATATGATGAATGGGGAAACCCCAATAAAAAACAATATTTTGAATACATGTTATCCTATTCTCCATATGATAACGTTGGTAAATTTAGATATCCTAATTTATTGGTTACTACAGGACTTCATGATTCTCAAGTTCAGTATTGGGAGCCTGCCAAATGGGTGGCAAAATTAAGAGAATTGAAAACTAATAATAATTTATTGTTTTTAAATACAAATATGGATTCAGGTCATGGTGGTGCTTCGGGAAGGTTTGAGGCTTTAAAAGAAGTCGCTAAGGAGTATGCATTTCTATTTGATCTAGAAAATATTCACAAATAGGATTAAAATTTGGTGATAACAGCTTTTTTTAAGTAATTTGCTAACTTCAAAGATTATACTTTAAATGAAAAAAAAAGTAAAAGCTTACAATAATGCTCTTGAGTTAATTGGTAATACTCCACTAGTAAAACTCAACAATATTGTAAAAGAAATTCCAGGTAATTTTTATGCAAAAGTTGAAGCTTTTAATCCAGGGCATTCAAACAAAGATAGAATTGCTCTTCATATTTTAGAATCTGCAGAAAAAAAAGATTTAATTAAGCCTGGATGTACAATAATAGAAACAACATCAGGTAATACTGGTTTTAGCCTAGCTATGGTTAGCATAATAAAGGGTTATAATTGTGTTTTAGCAGTGTCTTCTAAATCCTCCCCTGATAAGATAGATATGTTAAAAGCAATGGGAGCTAAAGTGTATGTTTGTCCAGCTCATGTTAGTGCTGATGATGATAGGTCTTATTATCAAGTTGCTAAAAGGTTACACGAAGAAATTAAAGGTTCTTTCTATATAAATCAATATTTTAATAGTCTAAACATAGAAGCTCATTATAATACAACTGGACCTGAAATTTGGGAACAAACAAGCGGAGCTATTACCCATTTAATAGCTAGCAGTGGTACTGGAGGAACAATTTCTGGAATTGGTAGATATTTAAAAGAACAAAATCCAGATATTAAAATTATTGGAGTAGATGCTTATGGATCGGTTTTAAAAAAATATCATGAAACTAAGGAGTTTGATGAAGATGAGATTTATCCATATAGAATTGAAGGTTTAGGAAAAAATTTAATCCCAACAGCTACAGATTTTGATGTTATCGACTTATTTGAAAAGGTTACCGATGAAGAAAGTGCTCACTCGTCTAGAGAAATTGCTTTAAAAGAAGGCCTTTTTGTCGGCTATACATCAGGTGCTGCGATGCAGGCCGTAAAACAATTAACAAAACAAAAATTATTTAATAAGAAAAGTAATGTAGTTATGATTTTTTGTGATCACGGTTCCAGATATATGAGTAAAATCTATAGTGATAAGTGGATGTATGATCAGGGTTTTTTTGATTCTGAAAAAACTGAACTAGAAAAGCCAATAGAATACATTAAATAAGTTATTTTTGATATTTAATTTATTATTACATTTTTTTAATGAAAGATTTATTTGATAAAATTATAGTCAATAAAGGTCCTTTAGGTAAATATGCTGGGATAGCAGAAGGTTATTTTGCTTTTCCAAAACTAGAAGGCCCCATTGGGAATAGAATGATATTTAATGGCAAGGAAGTTATTACATGGAGTGTTAATGATTATTTAGGTCTTGCAAATCATCCTGAAATCAGAGAAGTTGATTTAGAAGCTGCTAAAAAATATGGGTCTGCATATCCAATGGGTGCTAGATTAATGTCTGGTCATACTGAATTTCATGAAAAATTAGAGAATGAACTTGCTGAATTTGTTTCTAAAGAAAAAGCATATGTACTTAATTTTGGATATCAAGGGATATTATCTACAATTGACTCTTTGGTTTCTAAGAATGATGTTATTGTGTACGATATGGATGCTCATGCATGCATAGTTGATGGGGTTAGATTACATGTGGGTAAAAGGTTTACTTACAAACACAACGACATTGATAGTTTATGTATAAATTTAGAAAGAGCTACAAAAATTGCTGAAAAAACTGGTGGTGGAATTCTTGTGATTTCTGAAGGTGTATTTGGAATGAGAGGAGAACAAGGTAAAATAAAAGAAATTGCCGCACTTAAAAATAAATATAAATTTAGATTCCTTGTCGATGATGCCCATGGTTTTGGTACACTTGGTAAAACTGGAGCTGGAGCTGGAGAGGAGCAAGGTATACAAGATCAAATCGATGTTTATTTTGCAACTTTTGCAAAATCAATGGCAAGTACTGGTGCATTTATAGCAGCAGATGCTATGATTATTGATTTTCTAAAGTATAACATGAGATCTCAAGTTTTTGCTAAATCTTTACAAATACAACTTGTTATTGGAGCTTTAAAAAGGCTGGATATGCTTAGAACTAGACCAGAAATCAAAGCAAAATTATGGACTAACGTTAAAGCTCTTCAATCAGGTCTTAGAAATCAAGAATTTGATTTAGGATCAACCCAGAGTTGCGTAACACCTGTTTTTTTAAAGGGGACTATACAAGAAGCAATGGTAATGGTAAAAGAATTAAGAGAGAAATATTTTATTTTTTGTTCAATTGTTGTTTACCCAGTTGTTCCAAAAGGAGTGATCTTGCTTAGACTTATCCCCACTGCTTCTCATAACTTAAACGACATTGAAGAAACTCTTTCAGCTTTTTCTAAAATCAGATCTAAATTATATGATGGAACTTATTTTGAAATTGCAAAAAAAATGAAATCACTTTAGAATATTTCTTTTCATTTTCATTATTAAATAATCAAAATTCTTGTAAAAAGGAAAAAAACACTAATTTTGAAGACAAATCAGCGTGATGAAACCAAAAAAAATACTGAACGCTAATGAAATATCTACAATACTTCATCGACTGTCTTTTCAATTAATTGAGGACCACAATGATTTTTCTAATACTGTAATTATAGCAATTCAACCTAGAGGCGTTCTTCTTGCTAATAGAATTATTAAACTATTAACAAAAGAATTTAATGATATTCAATTTGGGTTATTAGATGTTACTTTTTTTAGAGATGATTTTAGAAGAAGCGAAAAAGTATTGAAAGCAAATAAAACTAAATTAGATTTTTCCATTGAAAATAAAACGGTTGTTTTAATAGATGATGTTCTTTTTACTGGAAGAAGTATAAGAGCTGCTTTGGATGCAATACAATCTTATGGCAGACCAAAAGCAGTTCAATTATTAAATTTAATTGACAGAAGGTTTTCTAGAGAATTGCCAATTCAACCAGATTACTGTGGAATTCAAGTTGATTCAAGATTAAATCAGATAGTTAAAGTTTGTTGGGAAGAAAACGATGGTGAAGATTCTGTTTATTTATTTAAAAATAAAGAATGAATAATTTAAGTGTAAATCATTTATTGGGAATTAAATATTTAAATTCTAAGGATTTAAAATTAATTTTTCAAACAACAGATCATTTTAAAGAAGTTATAAATAGAAAAATCAAAAAAGTACCGTCACTGAGAGATGTTACTATTGCAAATCTTTTTTTTGAAAATAGTACAAGAACAAAAATTTCTTTTGAATTAGCTCAAAAAAGATTGTCAGCAGATGTTGTGAATTTTTCTTCATCAGTATCTTCTGTTTCAAAAGGAGAAACATTAATTGATACGGTAAATAATATTATTTCAATGAAGGTTGATATGGTTGTAATTAGACACCCAAGTCCAGGAGCAAGTGTTTTTTTATCAAATAATGTTAAATCCTGTATAATTAATGCTGGTGATGGAACTCATGAACATCCAACACAAGCTTTATTAGATGCTTACTCATTAAAGGAGAAAATAGGAGATTTAAAAAATAAAAAAATATTAATAGTGGGAGATATATTACATTCAAGAGTAGCTCTTTCTAATATTTATGCCTACCAAAAACTAGGAGCTGATGTTAAAGTATGTGGGCCAAAATCATTAATTCCTAAATATATTGAATCTTTAAATGTAAAGGTAGAAACAGATTTATTAAAAGCTTTAAAATGGTGCGATGCTGTTAATATGCTTCGAATTCAAAATGAAAGAATGTCTGAAAGTTATTTTCCATCTGTTAGAGAATATGTTCAGCAATTTGGACTAAATAAAGAAATTTTAGATTCCTTAAATAAAGAAATTATAATAATGCATCCAGGTCCAATAAATAGAGGGGTTGAGATAACTAGTGAGGTTGCTGATTCAGAACAAGCTATTATTTTGGATCAAGTTGAAAATGGAGTAGCTATTAGAATGGCTGTAATGTATTTATTAGCTTCAAAGTTATATTAATAATGAAAGTAAACAATCTTGAGAATTCTATATTAATCACTTTAGAAAAAAAAGATTCTCCAAATACTCTAAATAATGAAATAAGCAAGAATTCCTACAAGCTTAACAATGTAATAATTGAATTAAATAATATAATTATTCATGATTACTTGAGCTTATTAAAGTCTTTTTGTAAAAGTCATAAGAGTATTAAAAAATCTATTGTCATTGTTACTGATCATATTGATTATGATAAATTAGATTTAAATTTAGTCCCAACACTTCAAGAAGCATTGGATTACATATCACTAGAGGAAATTGAACGTGATTTAAATTTGTTATGAAACTAACCATATTGGGATGTTTTTCTGCTTCTCCAAGTAAAAATCACTTCCCCTCTGCTCAAATTCTTGAAATAGGGGGAACTAATGTTTTGATTGATTGCGGAGAGGGAACCCAAATTCAACTAAGAAGATGTGGAATAAAATTTAATTCAATAGAACATATATTTATTTCACATTTACATGGTGATCATTTTTTTGGTCTTCCAGGACTAATTTCAACTTTTCGTTTATTGGGAAGAATTAAACCATTAAACATTTATGGTCCGATTGGAATTAAAAAAGCTATTATCTTAATGTTAAAGCTAGGAGATTCTTGGACTAATTATGATTTACGGTTTATTGAATTAGAAAGTTTGGATCCAGTTTTGTTATTAGAAAGTGAAAGATTTTCAGTTAAAACAATTCCTTTAAATCACAGGATTTATACCAATGGTTTTTTATTTAAAGAAATAAAAAATGAAAGAAAATTACTTATTAATAAATTATTAAAATTAGGAATTGATAAAACTCAATTTAGTGGAATTAAGAAGGGAAATGATGGAATTAACGCTGTTGGAGAAATAA
>Ga0115003_10000698_pt1 | contig 29685 bp, 35 predicted proteins | sample ArcticOcean_MG_C_7_FD_88736 | JGI IMG/M metagenome (GOLD analysis project Ga0115003, IMG submission 88736) | Marine microbial communities from western Arctic Ocean - ArcticOcean_MG_CB11_88 | ecosystem: Environmental > Aquatic > Marine > Oceanic | place: Arctic Ocean: Canada Basin | collected...
ATAAATTATCAGGATCGTTGTCAGCATTATCGGCATCGCTTCAGAGTTACCTTTGGCAATAAATAAATCCGTATACGAATCATTATTAAAATCTTGAAACTCAATAAGCCATCCAGTTGAAGGGCGATTGTACTTGCGGGCATGGCCCCTAAAAGGCCCGCGACAAAGGTGGCCGCCTTCATCAGCAACCGGACAACAATAAGTATGAATGAAAGCGCAAAGGCAATAATTGCGGGCTGAGGCAAATAGGTCGATTCGTCGATTTCTGCAGGCATTAAGCGAAAATGCAGTAGTTCAGCTGCTTAGTTTTGAAGCGGTGGTGGAGCCTCATGGGTTATAACATAAATAAGCCCCGCTTGAGCCAAAAGAAGGATAATCGGATCAAACCCAAGCGGCTGAATAATCCGCGTTCTTCTAAGCAGGCAAAAACAGTTAAATTGAGTGGTAATAAAACAGCAGCTCCGGCGTATAAAACTTGCCCGATGGCATCTGCGCTTTTTGGTTTACCTTCCAACTGGCCCAGCACGGCGTAAACGCAAACAAACCCCACCAGTGCGTATCAATAGCAGGAACTTGGAACCGCCAAGTCAGAACCATGCCAACAAATGCAATGCCCAACGGCAGAATGGCGGGGATTGTGGGAGCCGTATACGGTGTTAAGCCAGGCGATACGTATAGGTATGCGATGACCAATAAAAAGAGGGGGTACCAAATAATTTCGAATGTGGAACGCAAATTCAAACGTCTCTCACGAGTGAGCACCCATGATAAAGGTGCTATTATATTAAGATCTTAAGACATAATTTAATGGTTTCGAAATTGCTAATCAAGGCGGTTAAAATTTGATGAAAACGGATATCTGCGCGTTTTAATAGGTCAATTCTAGTAGCTGGACAAAAAACCCAATAAGACCGCCAAAAACGCCGCCCCAAACAACCAACCAACCCAAATGTTTCCGGATCATATTTTGAACGATGATTTTGACGTTTTCTGGGGTAAGCTCATCCAAACGACTATCAATAATATGCTCGACTTTTTCGACCAAAACGCGGGTGAAGTCACTGCTGGCTTCACCGTCTGTGCTCTCGGTCGCTAATTCTGCAATTATGTCTTTAAGCTTAATGGTTACGGGCTCACGCAAAGGCTCCAACGCCTCTTTACCGCCAACCATTGCCAGCATGCTCCCCAGTTTAGACGCTTCAATCGCTTCGATGAGGCCGGCAAAAACACGATCAAAATCAACTTTATCAACAATTTCTTGGGCGGCATCACCGCCGTTTTTTTGAAAAAAGCGCTCGATATGATCGTGAGTGAAAAATTCTTCGACAATCAGGAACTTAATTCCGGCTTTAAAATCTTCGAAACGGTTTGGAATAACACCAGAGCCATACATCACCGGGATTTTTTCAAACAGCATATGAATAGCCAGCCAATTTGTTAAACCCCCAGATAAGGCAAAAATACCAACCATAAAAATCAAGTCCCCATGAACCGGTGAAAAGTATCCACCCACAGCGAGAGTTGCGGCTATTAGGTTCGTCATAATTGACTTATTCATCGTCGGATCCTTATTGGTGATACAACCCCTATCCCTACCACCTCTTTGGGGGCAATCAAAGGCTATCGTTGATGCGGGTTTTAGATCTGATTTGTGCCCATTTAAACATAGCTTAGTGAGCAATAAGATTAAATATGAAAGGGTTTTACAGTACCCTTATAATTATGCAATCTTTGGCCTTCTTAATAATAAATCCGCAAATTTGAGGTCCTGATGACAAGTAAACTTTTTACACCTATTAAGCTCGGTAAAATTGAGCTTCCGAACCGAATTATTGTTGCTCCTATGTGCATGTACAGTGCCGATAATGGATCCGTAACAGATTGGCACCTCATGCATTTGGGTCAATTTGCTGTTTCTGGCACGGGCCTTGTTTTTGTTGAGGCGACAGGGGTTGAGCCAGAAGGCCGCATATCACCGGGCTGCGTTGGCTTGTGGGATAACAAAACAGAAGCCGCCTTAAAGCGGGTCATTGATTTTTGTAAAGATTTTGGCAATGCCAAAATGGGCATGCAGTTAGCCCACGCTGGGCGCAAAGCATCGACCGATATGCCTTGGAATGGCGGCAAGCCGATCGCTCCTTCTGAAGACCGTGGCTGGCAAACAACAGGCCCATCGGATGAGCCTTATACAGACGGTTGGCAAATACCCGACGAAATGGACGACGCTGCAATGGAGCGCATCAAAAAGGCTTTTGTTGATGCGACAGAGCGCTGCGTTCGCATTGGCTTTGATGTTTTGGAAATACACATGGCACACGGCTATTTATTTCACCAATTTTTGTCACCGATAAGCAACAAACGCGCCGACAAATACGGTGGCAGCTTAGAAAACCGTATGCGCTATCCTTTGGAAGTACTCGACGCTGTTCGTGCTGTATGGCCTAAAGATATGCCGTTGGGTGTTCGGGTCTCTGCAACGGACTGGGTTGAGGGATCGTCTTGGGATATTTCTGAAGTTGTTGAATTTGCGAAAGTTCTTAAAGCCCGTGATCTAGATTTCATTGATGTTTCCAGTGGTGGCAACTCGCCGAAGCAAGAAATTGATGTGGGGCCCGGGTATCAAACCGGTTTTGCTGCTGAAATTCGTCGTGAAAGTGGACTTACGACAATGGCGGTCGGGCAAATCACATCGCCACAACAAGCGGAATCGATCATCCGCAGTGGTCAAGCTGATATGGTCGCGTTGGCACGGGGTATGTTATACAACCCACGTTGGGCATGGCATGCAGCTGAAGCCTTGGGTGCTGAAGCGGCTTATGCGCCACAATACATGCGTACTCATAAATCACTACGCGGCCTTCCTGTTCCCGGAAATCCACCTGTCGCTAAATCTTAAAAGTTTACGATCTTGGCGATAATTGGTTACGCACTTCGCATCATTGATTATCGCCATATTCCCCCCGGACACCATTTAATAGACAAAGCAATCGCACTCGATTTAGGGTAACATTGTTCAATATAAGAAATAGCGTATGGCCGAGGTGCAGTCATTGATCATTTGTGTATCAGTGATTACCAATGAGAACTTCTTAGCCCTAAAAGCTCAGTCAGTTGAATTCACAGGGGCTGAGGTCGTGCAGAGTGTCGACGAGCTTCAATTGGCAGTTGGGCTATTTGCTAATTCTACATATATATAACAATTCAAACGATGCAATTAACCCTGCGTTCGCGTTAGCGAATGTTGTAAAATATGGCGGCGATGCCGCTTATGTGGCATCGGGAGATGGCCTAACCGGATTCGCGGGCTGTTGAACTCATAGACAGGGGCGCGGCAAATTTTCTGTTGAGCAGTGATAGCCGCACGAATAGTGCGCCATACACAATGTGGTTGGAGCATGTAGTCACCTACATATCCGCCAAAACTCAAATTAAGTGACAACTGATGATTAGTAACTCCTGAATGCACTTGGCAAAGGCCCAACTACATATAGAAGCCCCAGATCATGAGCTTGAGCCCCTCGCAAAATATTGAGCGCATTGTGAACAGGCACTCAAAGAGGCTGAAACTCCTCGAAATAACTTCTCAGAGCTGGTGTTTATGCCACTAATTGATGGGATCGAAAGTATTGACGATGCCGCCTATATCTTTTGGTTCCCTCACAGCAAGGTGCCAAATCGGGCAACGATAAGGACTATTAACGCAACTCGGCTTTTGTTCTCCATTCTGGTTCAAGTTATGCATCGCACAAAAACATGAGCTAAGTTAACGCAGCCATGGACTTGTTGCGTCATTTGTAACGGTGGACAAGGTTTATCGATTTCACCTTGCGTGTCGGCAGTGTCCGTCGTAGGAATCTGATTTAAATAAGAGACAGATAATATGGATATAGGGGACACGTTATGCGCCTTGCAGGAAAAGCCGCCATCGTAACCGGAGCCGGAACGGGTTTTGGGGAACAAATTGCACATCGATTTGCTGAAGAAGGGGCAATGGTCGTTGTAGCAGATATCAACGAAGACAATGGCAAGCGCGTTGCTGCGGACATTGAAGGCGCTATTTATTGCAAAGTGGACGTCACCAACACTCTTCAAGTCCGGGCGATGGTCCAAACTTGTGTTGCTGAGTTTGGTGGATTAGACATATTAGTGAATAACGCTGGAATAGTGCAAAAAAAAACACCCTTACAAGACGTTTTGGAAGAAGACTTTGATAAAATTTTTGCGGTTAATGTCAAAAGTATATTTTTCTCCGCCGTTCATGTCATCCCCGTTATGAAAAAAAAAGGCGGGGTCATTATCAACTTAGGCTCAACCGGTGCCGTTAGACCCCGGCCCGGGCTGACATGGTATAACGCCTCTAAGGGCGCTGTGGTAACGCTGACTAAATCAATGGCCGTTGAGTTGGCAGACGATAATATCCGAGTCAATGCAGTAAACCCAGCAATCAGCGACACCGCTATGCTGTTGGATGTGCTAGGCGGAGAAGACACCCCAGAAGGCCGCAACAAGCTGATTTCAACCATCCCACTGGGCCGCATGACAGCCCCAAAAGATGTCGCCAACGCAGCATTATACTTGGCATCTGATGAAGCCAAATTCGTCACAGGCGTCTGCATGGAAGTCGATGGCGGAAGATGCATCTAACGCCACAGGCGTTATATTTAATCCCAACCCAAATCCAGCTCCATCGCTTATATCGAACTGCAACAGTTTTGTCTCGATAGGCAATTCGTTCTCATAGAACCGTTTTTTAAGACGCGGAAGACAATACGTGAATGGTGCGATCTGCCAGCATGTCTTTAACACTTGCACCATATGCGACCATGTGAGGAGCTGCAGCGTGGGCCATTAGGTGGTCAAGTGTCTCCCACTTCTCAATAACAACGAACGTATCGGGGCCTACTTGGGTTTGAAACGGGCCAACGTCGTTGGTGTCGATGGTTGGTCCGTATTCGATGCAGCCGTCTTCGGCGTGAACAGCGGGTACGTTTGCATTAAACAAAGCCAAAACTTCAGCGCGTTTTCCAGGTATTGTGGTAATCATGGCAACAACATTGACTACAGACATATGTATTCTCCTAGTTAATTAAAAAAAGATTGAGTTGATATGATCAAATTTTGGGGTGGAGTTAAAGGCTGAATGCGAACCGGAACGAGATTAGGCACATAAAAAACGCAAAAGTTAGTTCCAATTGGCGCTTTGTGATGCCATGAGCCAGCCTTGCCCCCCATGGTGCTAACAAAACACTGGCTGGAATAACAATCGCCGCGCCAATGAGCGAGACATAACCAATGGACCCGGTGGGCAAACCTTCAAGTCCGTATCCGGCCCACATAAACCCAAGCGCGCCTGGAATAGCGATCAGTGGCCCGACGCCAGCGGAAGTGCCAACGGCTTGGTGAATGGTGCGACCATATAGGGTCATCATGGATGACGTAAACGCGCCGCCGCCAATGCTCATGATTGTCGACATGCAACCGACAAACACCCCATAAAGTCGCATTCCAAAGCCATGCGGCACATCATCGCCTAAGCGCCAATGGTTGCGGGCAAAAATCATTTTAAGGGCCAGGACTGACAAGCAGGAGACCCAAACGATTTTGATGGCATACGGATTTGAGTATTTGGCAACCATAATTCCAACCAACACGCCAATGATAATGGGAACCATTAAGGTTTTGAGAACCCGCAAATCAACAGATTTCCGTTTTTTGTGAGCCAGAAAAGAGCGCAACGATGTTGGCACCATAACCAGCAGCGACGTGCCAATAGACAAATGCAGACACAGGGCTTCTGGAACGCCTATGCGCTGAAAGACTTCATATAAGATAGGAACCAACATGGCCCCGCCGCCGATGCCTAAAAGCCCCGCAATAAACCCCATTAATAAGCCGCCCATCACAAGGGCCGCAATTAAAGACCAGTTGTCGTTGAGGAGTTGGGCAAGTTCCACAAGGCGGACCTATGCGTTAAAGGGAATTGTTAATAAAAAAGCCGCCCCAGTTTCCCAAAGCGGCTTTTTTATTCGATGGTTGTTGGCTTATTCGCGATTGCCAAACAGGTGTAGCATAAAGAGGAACATGTTCAAGAAATCTAAATACAAACGTAGCGCGCCCATTATGGCTTTCTTTTCATGGGTTTCAGATCCATCAGATTTCATATAAATAGATTTGATTTGTTGTGTGTCATAAGCGGTAAGGCCGGCAAAGATTAACACACCCAATACAGAAATAACAAACTGCATGGCGGAGCTTTCTAGAAAGATGTTTACGACCATGGCAATCATCAGCCCGATGACACCCATAACCAAAAACGACTTCATTCCAGACAGGTCGCGCTTGGTTGTGTAACCGTAAAGGCTAAGACCCGCAAAAGCGCCGGATGTAATGAAGAACACGCGGGTGATGCTGGCACCGGTGTAAACCATGAAGATGTAACTCAATGAAAGACCCATCAAACCGGCATACACCCAGAATACCATCTGTGCAGTTTGCGCTTTCATGGTGCTTATTTTTGCGCTTAGGAAGAAGACCAAGCCCAAAGGAGCTAGCATAACAACCCATTGCAGCGGTGTGCCATAAATAGCTGACATCAACGATTGTGATGTCGATGACGTATAGGCAACCACGCCGGTTAGGCCCAAAGCGATGCTCATGTAGTTATAGACTTTAAGCATGTAAGTGCGCAGGCCCTCATCAACTTGCGCAGCAGACGCTTGCGCACCCGTCATTTGTGCAGTGCGCAAAGTGAAACGATTTTCAGCCATTGGAAACTCCTTAAAAGTAGTATATATAATAAAACGCTGTTCTGTACATAAATATGGCATAAAGTGAAGTGAAATCAAGGGCTGTTAGGCTCGGCAACCTAATCGTCGCGCAAGTGCGGGGCGGCTTTTTGACCCAAGGCCCGCCATGTACCAATCAAGCCGACGCTGGTTGTCATTAAAACGCACAAAACAACAGTAAGAATGACAATATTCGGCAAAAAGACCCACTCGGAGCCCATTAAAAATTTAATCACGGCCCAAGCGGTTAAGGAACCAATTCCGGCCGCAACAGCGCCCGTTAATAGGCCTAAAATGCCGTATTCGAGCATATATATGCATAAAATGCGTTTGTAACCCGCCCCCAATACTTTGAAGACAACCGCTTCATAGACCCGCCTGCGGTGCTCAGATGCCATAACACCGGCTAATACGATCAACCCTGCAATCAGAGTTAACGCCGCCGTTCCTTTGACCGCAGCACCAATGCCAGACAGAATTACGGATGCTGCTTGCAAGGCGTCGCGAACCCGTATGGCTGAAATATTGGCAAACGTATCGGTGGCGGCGCGCTCAACCGCGTCTTCGGCTTCGGGCACCGCTTCAATGGCAGCAATGTGGCTGTGTGGAGCACCTTCTAAAACGCCCGGCGCAAAGACAATGGCGAAATCAAATTTGAGGCTGCGCCAATCAATTTCCCGCAAACTGGCAATGTTTGCTGTAATTTCACGACCCAAAACATTGAGGGTCAAGCTATCGCCCAAACCGACTTTAAAGCCCCGCGCCAATCCGGCATCAAGTGATATTAGCGGCGGCCCACTGTAACCCGCATCCCACCATTCGCCTTGGGTGATTGCCGATGCCACATCGTCTTTGTTTGCCGCATAGGTTAAGGCTCGGTCGCCCCGGATCGCCCATTGGCTTTCGGGCGCAACTTCTGCCTTTTCAACTGGAATTCCATTAATTTGGATAATTCGCCCGCGTAAACTGGGAACGCGTTTATAAGCGCCAGCGCCCTTAACGCTGGTTACGGCCTTATCAAATTCGGCAACTTGACCGGGTTGAATATCGAGAAAAAAGAAGGCCGGGGCGCGTTCGGGTATGCGTTCGCTAATTTGGCGGCTTAAATTACCCTCAATTAATCCAATGGCAACAAGCACCGTTAACCCAAGCCCTAAAGAGACAACAATGTTGGGGGTGGGGGTGCTGGGGCGGTGCAAATTGGTTTGAACTAAGCGCCAAAGGGCACCTCTTCCGGGTTTCCATTTCCTTGCTATTTGCATAATCAGATATGCGCTAAAGCGGAGTAGAACCAAAGTCAAAATCGAGCCTATAATGAACCAAAGGGCAAAGAACCAATCTGATGAGGTATAAAGCGTGCACAACGCCAGTAATAGGATGCCGATAAGTGTTGCGATCACATAGCCCCATCGGGGGCGACGAGCAGTTGTGTCGAGGCTGAACCTAAATAAATGAGCTGCGCTGACATCGCGCGCCCGGCCCAAAGGCCAAAGCGCAAAGGTGACGGTCGATAAAAACCCAAACACGGCAGCAACGAGGGTCGGTGTGGAATAAAGCCCAATCGCAGGGCGAACGGGTAAGTGATTGCCAATCAATTCCAATAAAATGATCGGTGACCCACCGCCAATAATCAGCCCGATTGTGATGCCAATGGTACCGATCACCAAAACTTGCATCATATAGATGCTAAACACCAAATTGCCGGGCGCGCCCAAACATTTAAAAGTTGCTATGGTTTCTGTTTTGGTATCCAAATAACTACGTACGGCACCGGTAATGCCAAGCCCGCCGACCAATAAAACGGTCAGGCCGGTGAAGCTCATGAATAGGGTCATGCGTTCCAAAAATCGCTTAATACCGGGGGCTGCTTCTTCAGGTGTCCGCAATCGCCACCCGGCTTTTGGGAAGGTTTCTGCTAGCGTTGATTGCCATGCTTTTGGGTCGGCTGATTTGGGTAACGTCAACTTGTAATGATAGCGCAGTTGGCTTCCGGGTTGAACTAAGCCAGATTGATGCAGGGCCTTTAAATCAATCATCACGCGCGGCCCTAGGCTAAAAACGCTGGCGACGCGGTCGGGCTCGATGATAATGGTGTTTCGAATTTGAACGGTAATGCTGCCCAGCTTAACCGTATCGCCTAATTTTAGCTGTAACCGCGTTAATAAATTAGCATCAACCGATGCCCCCCATGAACCGTCTTTCAAAGCATAAGAATCTTTGGAAGAACTGGCGGGGGTGGTTTCCATTTGGCCAACCAAAGGGTAGGCAGAATCAACAGCTTTTAATTCCACCATAGCCCGGCGTTCCCGGGTGGTGGTAGGGCGGACCATGGCGCGCATAGTAATGGATTCGGAATAAGTTTCGGCTTGTGCTTTTAAAAAGGTTTTTTGGGTAGCCGATGCGGGTCGGTGCAACAGGCGCAAATCAATATCGCCGCCCAAAAGTTTTTTACCGTCAGTGCGTAATCCACCCAAAACCGATTCACTTAAATTGCCAACCGCCGTAATCGCCGCTACGCCCAAAATCAGGCATGCTAAAAAAATCCGAAACCTCCCAAACCCGCCGCGCAACTCGCGCCGCGCCAAGCGCCAACTTAAAGTTAAATTAGGCATTTTCAGAAATCACTTCATCAGAAACAACCTGTCCATCGGCTAATTTAATAAGCCGGGAACACTGAGCTGCCAAATCAGGTGCATGGGTCACCAAAATCAATGTGGTTCCGTTACGGTTCTGTAAATCAAACAGCATCTGCATCACTTGTTCGCCTGTGCCTTGGTCTAAGCTGCCGGTGGGTTCGTCCGCTAATAATATTTCTGGTTCCGTAACGAAGGCTCTAGCAAGTGCAACGCGTTGTTGTTCGCCACCGGACAATTGGCCCGGATAATGATGGATGCGATGACCCAAACCAACCGCTTCCAATTCAACCTGAGCCCGCTCGAACGCGCCGTCTTTTCGAGCAAATTCCATGGGAAGGGCGACATTTTCAAGCGCCGTCATGGACGGAACTAAATGAAAATTTTGGAAGACAACGCCCACATGATCGCGTCTAAATTCAGCCAATGCATCTTCATTTAGGCCGTTATACGTGGTGCCACATGCTGTGACAGTGCCTGACGTTGTGGTCTCTAATCCGGCGGCGATCATCAGAAAAGAGGTTTTTCCAGAACCTGATGGGCCAATCACGCCAATTGTTTCGCCAGGCATTATTTCTAAATTAATACCACGTAGGATATGGACAGGACCAGCATCACTGCCTAATTTCAAATGCACATCTTGAAGTTTTAAAGTTGGTTTTACAGAAGGGGGAATGGTCATATTTAAATGTAAGCACTTTTCAAATAAGGGATGGCAAAAGCTCTATGCCGGATATGGGATAAATCGGCTGCATGTCAACATAGGTGTCTGGCTTGTGGCGGCGTTTATGTCTCTGCCCGTTGTCCTTGGCGCTGCGACTGGTGTTAGAGTGGCTGAGCCCCTTAAAATATTGATGTTGGGTGACAGCCTTACCGCTGGATACGGTCTCGTCAAGGGGCAGTCGGTTCCAGCCCAACTAGAAATGGCCTTAAAGGCTGACGGCATTAACGTTAAAATTTTGAATGCAGGCGTGTCGGGGGACACATCGGCGGGCGGGCTGGCGCGGCTGGCGTGGGCTTTGGCAGAAAAGCCAAAAGGATTGATTATTGAGCTCGGGGCAAATGATGGCTTGCGGGGGCTGGAGCCTAAACAAACGTTTAAAAATTTAAACACAATTATAGAAAAAGCGTTATCGGCACATCTGGAAATTTTGTTAACAGGCATGTTGGCACCACCTAATTTAGGTTCAGAATATAGCACAGATTTCAACCGGGTGTATCCTATCTTAGCGCGCTATCACGGTATTGATTTATATCCCTTTTATTTGGAAGGGGTGGCTTCTGTGCCCGGGTTAAATCTAGAAGATGGATTGCACCCGAATGAAAAAGGCGTTGCGATTATTGTTAAAAACCTCATGCCCCAAGTGAAAAAATTAATCACAAAAATAATGCAGGACGAAACCGTTTCATTTAGGTAGCATGAGTATGTTAGGGGGCATTGTCGGTTAAGGAATTTAAGAAAACATGGTTGATACCCCCAAAGCGGATACTCCCGCATTTAAGGTCGCGCTTTCACAATCACTTGATTGGGTTACCGCAGCCAAAGAAATTGAAGATCAATTGATGCCGTTGCCGACTCTTGAACCCGGCAATGCATGGTTGGCGTTTATCTATGCCACGGATAACTTTAGCGCAGGCCTCTCAAGCCTTTTGACCTTTTTAAAGCCAAAAATCGATATCGCCCATTGGGTTGGAAGCGTCGGAACTGGGATTTGCTCTGGCCGAGTTGAAATATTTGGTCGCGCGGGTGTAACTGTTATGGTTGCTCAGTTTCCAGAAAACACATTCAATGTTATTCCTACGATAAAATCAGACGTGGATGAAATTCCAGAAGCTAAGCGCAAATGGTCCGACATCGCCGTACCGTCTTTTGGCATTGTTCATGGGGATCCGTTAAACTCAAACATCGCTAAATTGATTGAAAACTTATCTACAGACATCGAAAACCTGACCTTGGAAGTGCCAGGGTTTTTAGTTGGCGGATTAAGTGCTTCATCGGGCGAACAACTGCAAATCGCCCAAACGGTAACGCAAGGAGGACTGTCAGGGGTTTTGTTTACGCCTGAGGTTGAGGTCGCAACCGGGTTGAGCCAAGGCTGCACTCCTGTTGGTCAAACCCATAAGATTACTGAGGTTGAAAATGGCGTTGTTATGTCCTTGGGCGGCAGACCTGCGCTAGATGTTTTTAAAGAAGATGTGGGTGAGTTGCTGGCCCGCGATTTAGCCCGCGCCGATGGATATATCCATGCCGCATTTCCAATTAGTGGATCTGACATGGGTGATTATGTAGTTCGAAGCCTGATGGCGATTGACCCAAAGCATGGTTGGCTGGCTATTGCCGGAGAGCCAAAAATAGGCGAACAGCTGATGTTTGTTCGGCGTGACCCTAAGTCGGCCGTAGAAGACTTAATCCGCATGGCTACATCCGTGAAGCGTCGCTTACCGAGCGAGCCAAAAGGTGGAATTTATTTTTCGTGTGTCAGCCGTGGCCCCGCACTGTTCGGCAGGGATGGAGCAGAAGTTGCTATTTTATCTCGGGTGCTTGGGGATTTTCCTCTGGTCGGATTTTTCGGCAATGGTGAAATTTCAAACAACCGGTTGTATGGCTACACAGGTGTACTATGTCTGTTTGTTTAGAGTTTCTCCGTCGGCAACCAAGGAGCCACGGCGGATGCGGCATGGTGGGCCGCATCTTCAGTTGGAAAAGAGGTGTTAATATAACTGCCTATTGGAAACCAACCGGTTAGGGTTTCAGCATCGCGGCGATACATTTCGAATCCAAAGCTTCCATCTGGGCGAATAAATAAATCAATACAGCGCCCCCCTTCTGGCGTTTCTATGGCATTCAAGACGCGATTTTTCATAAGTTTCCTGATATTCAGTGCGGTCATTATTGCAACTTTGTTCGTGCGTGATAAAATACCTTATGGCTTCTTTTTTCTCAAAATTATTTGGTGGCGGCGGAAGCAATGCGGACGCAGCCCCTACCCAAGGTGAACAGGTCGAATATGAAGGCTTGGTTATTCGTAGCTCTCCCAAGGCAGATGGCGGACAATGGCGCTTGTCGGGGGTTATTATCAAACAATCCGACCATGGGCCGCTGGAGCGCCAATATATGCGCGCCGATGTGTTTACCCGCCGCGAAGAAGCAGAAGAATTTGGCGTTCGAAAGGGCAAGCAAATCATCGACGAACAAGGTGAACGCTTATTCGCTGACGGTGCCCCAACGGGCCGCGCTTAAACAGCCACTTCGGGTTCTTGCTCTCCATTAAAAATAAAGTTTTCGGGCTCGTCCCCTTGAGCTGCGCGTACAAAATTCTGGGCAACAAACTGCCAACGCCGCTCCCACATTTTATGGCCAGAAGCGCTTTCGTGGGCGCTTAGCAATACATTATCAAGCTCTTGAAACGGCTCGTTACTTGGCCAAGCCTCGGGTTTTCCAGGCGTGTTGTAGGTGTACCATACATCCAAAACCGCACCGCCTATGCGTTTTGATTTGAGCGCTGCATACATAGCTGATTCTTTTATCACCCGCCCACGTGCGACGTTGATGATCACCGCATCTGATTTCATTTGGGCAAATTGCTCTTCCGCAATCAGGCCTTCGGTCTCGGCATTTAAATCGCAGGCAACAACAATAAAATCACTTTCACTGAGTAATTGACCCATTTTATCGGGCGTACCTAACCAATCTAAGTATTCCGGTGTTTCTTGTTGTCTGCGGCGCGTGCCTATGACACGCATACCAAAGGCTTTGGCGCGTTTGGCCACTTCATATCCAATGTGGCCATAGCCAATAATGCCAACCGTTGCATCGCGCAATTCACCGTGGGCGGTGTTTTCGCCGGGGTTTTTACCGTTCCAACCACCGGAACGGAAGTCTTTATCTAATTTCCGCAAACCCAAACTCATTTCAAGCATTCCGCCCAAAACATATTCAGCAATCGCGCTTTCATGTTCAAAACAGTTACACACAGGAACGTTTTTGGGCATCGTTTGGGGCGAACAAAAGTCGTATCCGGTCCATGGAATTTGAAATAGCTTTAAGTTTGGAATTGCTGGCCATTGCTTCGATGGAATGGAACCACCAACTATACAATCGGCCTTTGCCGCCATGGCGGGGAATTCAGAGGGATCGTTTTTAGCCGGGTCCCAGACCAAAACATCCCAATTGTCAGTTAAATATTTTTTCAACAAGTCAGTATATTGAACTGCAATGCGGCCTTGAACGAGGGCTGTTGGCATGGGGAGAACTCCTAGCATTAAAATAATCTAGACTATGGATTAAACGGCGGGAGCCGAATTTGCAATAAGCGCTGGCAATTCGTTCATGTGATGGAAAATAGTTTTCACGCCGGTTTCATTTAATCGCTGTTTATAAGCCAGATCGCAATGACTGCCGCCTGCAAACCCAAACACGGTCATGTTTGCAGCCAACCCCGCTTGAATACCCAATGTTGTATCTTCAATTACTAGACAGTTTTTTGGTTTGATGTCAAAATGATTGGCTGCATGCAGGAATAAATCTGGCGCGGGTTTTGAGTTTTTAACCATGTGGGCGCTGAATAAATGTTCAGGTTGGAACAAATTTATAAGGTTGGTGAGGGTGAGGTTCTTGTAAATTTTATCGGGCGCACCAGACGACGCGACGCATTTGTTTTGTGTCAGTTGCGATAGTGTATCAAAGGCGCCGGGGATGGCTTTTAGTTCAGCCGCAAAGGTTGTTTGATCGGTTTGTTTCAAAAACGGCTCAAAGTCATCCGGCAGATTGACGCCTTCGCTCCGAACTTCGGCGATGATCTTTGCCATAGAATAACCAATGAAACGGTTTCGGCTACCTTTGGCTGTAATTTCAAGGCCGTGCTTGGTCAAGTGTTTGGCTAACAATCGGTTGGCAATCATTTCGCTATCGACCAAAACACCGTCACAGTCGAAAATAATCAATTCAGGGAATGCCATTGTTAAAATCCAAGTTGTTTCGATAATGTATTTTGGTGAGGTTAAAGATTGTGCGTGTCTTGAATTTCAGCCAACAACCCCTGCCCGGCACTTTCAATCATATCAAATACCGCATCAAACCCGTCTTCATAATAGGGGTCGGGAACATCAGTCAAACCAACGGAAGGCGCAAAAGATAAACACAGACGTAATCGATCTTCACGTCCCAGCGGACATAGTGACAATAATTTTTGATGGTTAGAGCCATCCATGGCAATAACGTAATCGAAATGATGAAAATCATCGGCAACGGCTTGGCGGGATTTAAGCGAGGATAAATCAATGCCGCGCGTTTTGGCAACGGCGGTTGAGCGTTCGTCCGGTGGGCCGCCTACATGCCAGTTACTCGTACCCGAGGAGTCGACCTCAATCACATGACTTAATCCAGCATCGTTTACCAACTTTCGGAAAATGCCTTCTGCCGTGGGCGAGCGGCAAATATTACCCAAACAAACAAACACAACTTTTATCACATGAATTCTCCCCTTAAGTGATTATCTTAAGCTTTGTAGGTATGTGCAAGGAGGGTTTTGATGACGACTTATAAACGATTAATTGCAGAAGTGCGGGCCTGTCAGATTTGTGCGGGTGACTTGCCCTTGGGGCCACGCCCCATTGTTCGGGGCAACGCCTGTGCTAAAATTTTAATTATTGGTCAAGCGCCAGGGACCCGCGTTCACGAAACAGGTGAACCATGGGATGATAAATCGGGGGAACGCTTGCGCAATTGGATGAATTTGAGTTCCGATGCATTTTATGACGAAAATAAAATTGCAATAATGCCAATGGGGTTTTGTTATCCGGGCCGGGCGTCGAGCGGCGGAGATTTGCCGCCCCGCCCGGAATGCGCGCCCCAATGGCACAGTCGAATACGAACACAGCTAAATCAAATTGAATTAACGCTGTTGGTTGGCAGTTATGCGCAAAAACATTATTTGGGTAAAAAAATGGCCAAAACGATGACCGAAACTATTCGCTTATGGAAAGATTTCAGCCCAGATATCATCCCAACCCCACACCCTAGCTGGCGCACGACCTTTTGGCTCAAGAAGAACCTCTGGTTCGAAGATGAGGTTCTGCCCGATTTAAGAGCCCGCGTGAAACGCCTAGTTTTAAAGTGAAATGCCTGTTTTAAGTGCGCTTTTTAGCACCAACCTCATCCATTAACTGCACTAAAGTCTCGTACGGTTGCGCACCGACCAAGCCTTGTCCGTTGCTGACAAACGTTGGCACGCCGGTAACTCCGCAACTATGGGATTTATTCCAATCGGCATCGATGGCGTCTTTAAAGGTGCGGTCTTCTAGAACTTTGCGTGCTTCTTGTTCGTCCAAGCCAACGGATTTGACCACATCAATAATTACTTCAACATCGCCAACATTTAGGTTGTTGACAAAATACGCCTCAAAAAATTTGTCATGAATGGCATTGCCGCCGGGTTGGGTTTCGGCCCAGCTGCCAATTTCTTGCGCTAGGCGACTGTTGTAGGTGTGGCTGCGGGTGTTGTAGGGCAGCCCTTCCGCATCCATTAAGCCTTGCATGCGATCATTTTTGGCTTTGATGTCTTCAGGTCCAGTTCCAAACATATCTTGTAGCGTACGACCTTCTTGGGGGGTGTCGGGGTGGAGTGGAAAATGCACAATTTTGACTTCTATATTATAATTTACCTTAAGCTGCTTAACACGGTTATCGCCCAAATAGCACCAAGGGCATACATAGTCGGTAAAAACTTCAAGGACGATTGGCTCGGTCATAAGATAACTCCATAAATTTAAATTTTCTTCTAATTTAAGCAGAGAGTTCAAAATTGCAAATTTGAGTTAATTTGAGCAATGAAATTCAACTAAATGCACTTGCTTTCGCCTTTCGAATAACCACGAATGGGCATATGAGCATGATATCTGATAATTTTCGTGCGGCGCTCTATATGTCTTTGAGCATGGCCGGCTTCGTTTTAAACGACACAATGATCAAAATTGTATCTGAAGACCTAAGTCTGTTTCAGGTGATTTTTTTACGCGGCTTGTTTGCAACATCGTTTGTGGCGCTGGTGGCGTGGCATCAAAAGGCTCTTTTTTATATTCCGTCACGGCGTAATACTAAAATACTGGGTTGGCGGATGGTGGGTGAAGTGGGCGGAACGCTGTGTTTTTTGACGGCCCTATTTAATATGCCAATTGCCAATGCGACGGCAATTTTACAGGTTTTGCCGTTGGTTATCACGCTGGCTTCGGCCTTGTTTTTGAAAGAAGCCGTTGGATGGCGACGCTATACAGCAATCGCAATTGGGTTTATTGGCGTCTTGATTGTTGTTCGGCCCGGATCAGAAGGGTTTAATAGCTATTCCTTTTGGGCTCTTGCAGCCGTTCTGTTTATGACTGGCCGAGATCTGGTCACGCGCAAGTTGTCGCCCAACGTCCCCTCGCTCTATGCTGCAGTGAGCGCTGCTGTAGGAATTACGATTGCTGCAGGATTGCTGACACCGACAATGGAATGGCGCCCGATCACCGGTGAGCATCTTTGGATGCTTGTAATTGCCGCCTGCTTTTTGATCGTTGGATATATTTTCAGCATTATGACCATGCGGATTGGTGATATCAGTTTTGCATCGCCGTTTCGCTATACCAATCTGATTTGGGCAATTGTTATTGGTGTTGTCGTGTTTGGCGACACGTTGGACAGCTGGACCTTGACCGGAGGCGCGATTGTTGTGATGACGGGAGTTTATACGTTTTACCGGGAACGCCAGCGCACGAAATGATAAGCTTCTTTTTAATCAACTATAACCGTTGGGGCAACGACGCGAGTTTTTGGGAAACGCAAAATGATCTGTATTCCTTTCCCTTTTGCACTGGTTAGCTTCATCGTACCGCCGTGCAATTCAATCAGCATATTAATAAGCGGCAACCCAAGACCTGTACTTTCTTCAACCCACACCGCAGCATCATATCCGGCTTGGCCATAGGTTTGTTTTACGCGTTCTAAATCATCTGCTGCAATTCCGACGCCATTATCAGCAATTTTAATTTCAAGTCCCGCATTTAAATGCCCGTGCATCAAAATCTACACTTTGCCACCTTTTGGGGTGAACTTTATTGAATTAGTTAATAGGTTGAGGATCATTTGTTTGACCCGCAATTTGTCAGCTTTCAAATTTGGGCACTCATCTGAGACTTCACTGGTATATTGAATTCCGTCATCATGAGCCCTATTTTTCAGCATTCGAATACTTTCGTTCATGGGGACCCGGGGGGCAAAAATATCGTCGCTGAGGGAAAACGCGCCCACTTCAATTTTTGAAACATCAAGTACGTCGTTTATGAGCGATAATAAATGTGCCCCTGAGTTATTGATATCAAAAGCATAGTCTTTGTATTTTTCATCACTGATTTTACCAAACATTTTGTTTTTAATAATTTCGTAAAAACCCATGATGGAATTGAGTGGCGTCCGAAGTTCGTGAATCATATTGGCAATGAATTCAGATTTAGATCGGTTGGCCTCATAGGCTTCTGGTTTGGTCTGGAGCATAAGATTTTTCGACCATTTTACGCATAGTCAATTCACGATTAAGCTCCGCCGTCCGTTCACTAATTAAAAATTCTTGTTCATTAAATAGTTTTTTGAGAGCCACTAGCGCATGTTCTAAGTGTTGAATAAGTGGATTACCAATACGAAAAAAATAAAACTGGTAATGAAAACAAGAAAAATCCTAATGACTGAAAACATGGCTCCAGCTTGAATAAAAGGAGCGCAAATTTCAGCGAGGGCAATTTTTGTAACAATCCCTAGGTCAAAAACAACTACATGTTCATAAGTGGCAAGTACGGAAACGCCCCTATAATCGGAGCCTATCATGCTGCCTGATTTACATTTAAGGGCTTTGACCATAGGGGCCGGAATTAGCGTATTGTGATTAATGGTGGTATCTAGGGCTTGTGTTTCATGGCGCCGCTGTGACAACCAAGCAATTTTTCTGAGCTTGTGTGCGCGAGTACAAATTAACCGGTTTCCCCAAAACCTTCAAAGCGACTGTGAGCCTCTTCGATTTGCGATAATGTAGCTCATAATGCGCTATCTAAGTGGTCTGTTTGACAGTACGCGATATCAAAATGGCCAATAGCTTCAATTAACCGGGCTTGGCTTTGTGCCAACTCGATAAAGCGCAAGCGTTGTTGTTCCAAGTAAACGTCATAAAACATGAAAGTGGATACAGCCGTAACGCTGACAGCCAAAAGCGCCATGCGTCCAATTAAATAAGTAAAGCGCCTACGGTCGTCCATATGTAATATAATATCCATCTGTTAATATGTTTGTTTATGAACCCACACGGAATTCAAGTCGGCCAAGTTTTATTAGAGAAAATAAGTATTAATAGGGTGTTAGCGTACCAGTTTTATTGATTTTTTTATAGAAGGAAAAGGTTCAATGTTGTCTCCTATTGACAGTTCGGTATTTTACGCCAAATTTACAGATGAAATCTGGTTTTTTGATTTAATCAACCAGATGGGGTGCTAATTGTGGGCCCTAAATAAGTACTCGCTCAAAACGGAGGAGCACGCGCAATGCCACGCATGTCTGCATTTAACAGTCCCTTACTGCTAGGTTTTGAAAACTTCGAACGGGTTTTAGATCGCGCATCAAAGGCATCTGCTGAAGGATATCCACCTTATAATATTGAACAAACCAGCGAATACGGCTTGCGGATTACGTTAGCTGTTGCCGGTTTTACCATGGCTGAATTAAGCGTTACCGTTGAAGACAATGAGTTGGTTGTCCGTGGGCAAAACGCAGATGATGATTCGCACCGGGTGTTCATTCACCGCGGCATTGCTGCCCGCCAGTTTCAACGCAGTTTCGTTTTGGCTGAAGGCATTGAAGTTACCGGTGCCGGTATGGATAACGGTCTTTTGCATGTGGATTTAGAGCGGATTATTCCTGAACCAGATGTTCGGACAATTAAAATTGAAAATGCAGCGCCTGACAAAAAGAAAAAGCGCCCAACAACGATAGACGTAGGCTAGTGCTACGTCTATCGTTGTTGGTTAGGTCAACATTTAAAAGGGTCTAAAAACCGCGATTAATGACAGACATACTAGGCTCTTCCAAAACGAGACCCCATATTGAGAGATACTTAAAGATGGAATACCAAATGAACTCCGAAAGCTTTCATGATTTGAGCATGGCATCGCAAGACTTTACCAATTGGGGTACGGATACCGTTGCTTATTTAAAACCAGAGCATCAAGACGGCATTGCCGGATACGCCATTTATTCCGCCGATGGGCAACATTTGGCTTTTGTTAAAGACCGCAATCATGCGAAGGCTTTGGTTTTGGAAAATGAACTGGTCCCGGTTTACGTTCAATAAGCGACGTAAATTCTAAAACCGTTTAAGCGGCCCGGCTTCCCATGCTTTCTGTCAATATAGCGTATAGACCATCTACGGTATTGGTACCGCGCAATTTTTCACAAGTCTGAGTATCACGCAATAAACGCGACACCCGCGCTAATGCTTTCAAATGGTCTGCACCCGCGGTTTCAGGGGCCAGGAGCAAAAAGATCAAGTCGACCGGCTGATCATCAATCGCTTGAAAATCAATGGGCGCTTCAAGCCGTGCAAACATCCCATAAAGCCGGTCGACTTTTTCTAATTTACCATGTGGAATCGCAATGCCATTACCAACTCCTGTTGTGCCAAGGCGCTCGCGCTCCATCAACACATCAAATACAGCGCGTTCTGGTTGCCCAAAAATATCCGCAGCCCGTCGTGCAAGCTCTTGAATAGCTTGTTTTTTACTTGTTACACGTAAGTTTGCGAACACGCCGTCTGGCGAGACGAGATCATTGATCTCCATTTCATTTTCCTTAGTACTTAAGACACGTCGAAACGTCCGTATTATTCAATGTTTGCCGGATCAATCCAACCAACATTACCGTCGGTTCGCTTGTAAACGACATTTAAGCCACCATTTGCACTGTTGCGGAACATTACCACAGGTGCATCGGCTAAATCCATCCGCATAACGGCTTCGCTTACGGTCAATGTTGCGATATGGGTTTCCATCTCGGCAATGATCACTGGCTGACCATCTGGCTCGTTTTCCAAATCTTCTTGTTCAGGCTCGATCACATATTGCAATGCTTGCAAATAGTCTTCCGCTGCCGTCGCTTTATGATGATCGGATAAGCGCCGTTTATAGCGGCGTAATTGTTTTGCGATACGCGTAAGAGCGCCTTCAAAGGCTCTATAAGCGTCGCGACCTTCACCTTTGCCTTGGATCAACAAGCCACGCGGGCCTGGATGCACAGAAATATCGGTTCGCAAATTATGTGCATCGCGTGAAAATGTCACGCTGGCATCAATTGCTTGGTCAAAATATTTTGCAACCGCAGGGGTTAAGTGATTTTGAACGTGGCTGCTCAGCGCATCACCAACATCCATGTTTTTACCTTTAACGGATATTTCCATATATACTTGTGGTCCCGTATCTGCGCATCGAAAACGCCGGTTATCAAATGACCCTCGAATTTAGATTTTCGAGTTTTGATCCTAGTGTTCCTGAGCCCAATGGCTCCGCATACCCAGCAAACATTATCAAAAACAAAGCATTTTGAACGTTTTTTCTGGGAAGGCCGGAAAATTATAACCCAACCCATGTATTGTCAATACACCCGTTTATTTACATTTTCTATCTTGAAAAAAAAAATAAAATCACGACGGAGCTGCCTTATCGCGGCGACGCTGCACAGACGAGGACATTTTCATATATTCGCGGTATTTAGCAACCGTTCGGCGCGCAATATCGATGCCTTCAGATTTTAAAATAACGACTAGTTTATCATCTGAAAGAATCTTTGTCGGCAATTCTGCATCAATTAACGTTTTGATTCGATGCCGGACCGCTTCTGCTGAGTGCGCTTCGCCACCCATTGTCGAGCCAATTGCAGACGTGAAGAAGTATTTTAATTCGAATATGCCACGCGGTGTTGCCATGTATTTATTCGATGTAACCCGGCTAACTGTGCTCTCATGCATTTCAATGGCTTCTGCAATATCACGAAGGACTAAAGGCTTTAAGTGCTGAACGCCCAATCGAAAAAACATGTCTTGTTGGATAACCAGTTCCGTGGCGACTTTAAGTATAGTTGTGGCGCGCTGGTGTAGCGATTTTACCAACCAATTTGCGGTTTGAAATTGTTCGGCAATGTACGATTTATCTTCGCGACCCTTTGTCAGTCCAACAACTTGGGAATGATAGTGGCTGTTGACAAGGACGCGTGGTAAGGTGTCTGAATTAAGCTCGATCAACCACCCTCCCCCCGGTTTCGCGCGCATTAAAACATCCGGGGTAATCGCTTGACTGACCGAGTGGTCAAAGGCTGTTGCGGGCTTTGGATTAAGCGCTTTTAGCTCATTAATCATATCCGCCAAATCTTCTTGATCGACGTTACAAACGTCCATAAGCGCTGTTAAATGACGTTTTGCTAGCAATTCAAGGTTTTCAATCAAGGATTCCATACAGGGATCGAACCGGTCCAAATCTTTAAGCTGCAAAGATAAACATTCGCGCAAATCGCTGGCAAAGATACCCGGCGGGTCAAGCTGCTTCATAATTTCAAGTGTTGCTTCAACGCGTTCAATCGCGCATCCCAAGTTCAAAGCAACACTGTCAAGCTCATCACGGATATAACCAGCTTCATCTAAAAGATCGATTAAGTGCGTGCCAATAATCCTGTCAATCGGGTCGGCAATTTCGATTCCAATTTGTGCCATTAAATGTTCACGCAAGGTCAGTTGTTCTGAAAGCGTTTGTTCTAAGTCAGGTAACAAGCCATCAAAACCGCCACCACCAGAGCCCGCGGGTTCCCGAAACGCCGCCTGATCGAAGGCTGGGCCTTCAATGTCGCTGCCGCTGTCGGTGGTAAAGGTATTGTCGAGTTCCGCATCTAATTCCTGAGCTTGGGGAATCTCTATCTGATCGTTACGGCTGAAATCGATGTCTTCTAGAGCGGCTGGGGGATCATCAGAAGCCGAGCTCGATGGATCGTCGGGTTGAGTGTCTGATTGCTCGACTAGGGGTTCGTCGCGCCAATCACCTTCGTCGCGCTCAAGCAGCGGGTTTTGCTCTAGCTCTTGCTCGACAAATTCAGTCAGCTCCATATTCGACATTTGCAAAAGCTTGATCGCTTGTTGCAATTGCGGCGTCATGACAAGGGACTGCGATTGGCGCTGATCTAAGCGGGGGCCTAGTACCATGAGAATGCCACGGACTGAAGGTTAAAGGCTAAACCGGTCACCAAGATAAACGCGTCTGACATCTTCGTTTCCGACAATATCGTTTGGCGCCCCTTCCATAAGCATCAATCCATCGTGGATGATGTAGGCCCGATCAATCACGTCCAATGTTTCGCGTACATTATGATCGGTGATTAAAACGCCAATTCCACGGTCTTTTAAGTGTGCAACTAAATCACGGATATCGCCAACCGCAATGGGATCAATGCCTGCAAAAGGCTCATCCAATAGAACGAAATGCGGGTTAGACGCCAAGGCACGTGCAATTTCAACCCGGCGGCGTTCACCGCCTGAAAGGGCCAAAGCAGGTGTCCGGCGTAAGTGGGTAATCGAAAACTCAGCCAATAAGGCTTCCAAAATAGCTTCGCGGCGTTCTCGTGATTTTTCAACAACTTCCAAAACGGCGCGAATGTTTTGCTCAACACTCAAACCTCTAAAAATAGAAGATTCTTGAGGCAAATAGCCAATCCCTAATCGCGCCCTGCGGTACATAGGTAAATCTGAAATATCGTTGCCATCCAGTATGATAGATCCTTGATCCGGTGGTATCAGCCCCGTTATCATATAAAAACAGGTAGTCTTTCCAGCTCCGTTCGGACCTAACAAGCCAACCACTTCACCACGTTGCAGTTCCATGCTAACACCACGAACAACCGGTCGTTTTTTGAACCTTTTACCTATATTGTTGACGATCAAGCCCTGATTGTCAGTGACAAGCGTAGGCTGTCCAGGTTCATTTTCTCTGGGCTCGGTGTTCATATTGGCTTGCTCATTTTCGTTCATTTCAACGCTATACCCTGATTATATCAGATATATCTTTTATTTGCGCGGCTTCTTTGTTGGCCGGAATCTCCCTTTTACGCGTCCGCTACCCGTTGCACAACTATGCAACCGACTAACACCTGTATTCAAGTCCACATCTGCGCTACACCCATTTAGGACATTGTTATCACGTATAATTTTAACAGACCCCGTCAGTGTTGCTATACCGCTTTCAACATTATAAACACCCCGATCAGAAGTTGCTTCATCTTTGGCGGTTTTAATTTTGACGTCATCAAAGGCATCAATCCGATAAATTCCAGTTTCACCTTTTTTATTTTTATGGAAATAGGCGGCCAAAACATTGGCGTTTAATTTTTTATCTGCGCGTTTTGCCGCTGCATTGCCACGGGCCACAGCCATTTGTTTGGTTTCCCAATATTCCAATTGATCGTTAGCGGTTAGCCAGTCTTCGCCAGAAACCAGTTTTAAGTTTTTTCCAGTAATTGTTAGGATCGAATTATCAACATCATAAAGAGCTTTGTCGCCGTATGCGGTTCCTTCAGCTGATTTTATCCGAACGGTTCCAATGGCATCTAATCGCCATATTTCGGTTGAGCCATCATTCGTCTGGCGATAGTAGGCGCGCAACTCATCGGCTAAAACACTGACGTCTCCACGGATTGCACGGGCGTTTCCACGAGCGACAAAAACCAATCCATCTTGTTGCCATTCAATACCATTATCAGCATCGATCTCTATCGGCGTATCGCCAGAACCAAAATTCAAGCTTTGTGCTTGTGCCAAACGGCTTGCGCTAACGGCCGTAACAATTGCGATGATAAAGAATACCCAACGTTTCATTTGACTGTCTTTCTAGCCCCTAGATGCAGAGTTAATTTGGATTTACCTGTGAAATAGATGGTTTTCCCTTTATCTACCAGCTTAAAGCCTTGGGCTTTTAGCAGGCCAAAGTCACCTTGACCTTGAATGGGCATATTTCCGGATGCAACCCCTGACACCAAATCGATAACGACTTTTTCAGTTTGAAATTCGTATCCAGAATCGTGAAATAAATTGACCATCCCTTCTAACTTTAAAGTATTTTCCAAATGAACAAATAGGCCTGTATTTGCCGTCAGCACCAGCCATGTTCCATCATTAAGCGTGATATCGGCTTTTGGCACTTCCAATTCTATTTTTGACCCTGTTTCGCCTAAGCTACGGGCTAAATCAGCAGTAATCGAATACGGCTTGTTTTCAGAATCGGTGCCAACAAAACGCGGGTTTACCATGCTTAGGTCTTTGGAAATACTGGCCTTAATAGCCGCAAATCCTATACGAAAACGCAGATCATCCGGTGCCAAATGGGGCCACAAGACAACTAACGAAATTAAAATCAATGCCGCAACCGGTAGGATGAACTTCATCATCGACACAAAGCGGCTATAGGTTTGAGTGAAGCGCCGGGGCAATGGAATCGGCCCTAGGCGGGGGTCTCGGGGCGTTGGAGTATCGGTAGGTGAGTTTAAATGAGGAGATATAGACGTCATTATTAGACGACGCCTGCACGTAGGCAGTCGTGGATACGTAAAACCCCAATGGTCTTATTATTTTCGATAACAAACAAATTGGTTATTCTTTTAACATCCATAAGGGCCGCAGCTTCACTGGCTAATGCATCTGGGCCTATTGTTTGAGCGCCAACTGTCATCAGATCTTCGGTTTTTTTAGCCAAAAAATCGGGCCCCATATGGCGACGTAAATCACCATCGGTAATGACACCTTGTAAATGATTTTGACTATCGACCACAGCCAAACAGCCAAAGCCTTTAGCTGAAATGATCAGAATTGCTTCCGACATGTCCATATCGCTAGTGGCGGTTGGTAATTCATCACCAGAATGCATCAAATCCCGGACTTTAAGCAGTTTAAGGCCCAATTTGCCGCCAGGATGAAAGGTTTGAAAGTCAGAAGGCGAGAACTTATTTCGTTCTAACAAAACAACCGCAATGGCATCGCCAAGCCCAAGCATCAGGGTTGTTGATGTGGTTGGGGCAAGTCCCATGGGGCAAGCTTCCGGGGCGGGCGGCAAAACAAAGGAAATTGTGGCGGCCGTATCCAAAGTGCTGTTTTTGCGTGATGTCATAGAAATTAAAGGGATATCGAAGCGTTTGCAGTAGGCAATTAAATCGGCAAGTTCTGTTGTTTCTCCAGAGTTAGATAAAACCAAAACTGCATCGTCTTTGGTAATCATACCTAAATCACCATGCGATGCTTCGCCGGGGTGGACATAAAAACTAGGCGTTCCTGTTGATGCCATTGTGGCGGCTATTTTTTTCGCTATGTGGCCGCTTTTTCCCATGCCCGAAATAATCACACGGCCCTTGATTTTGGATAAAACCTCAATGGTTAAAATAAAGTTCTCGCCCAAATTTGCGGCTAAGCTATTTAATGCATTGGCTTCAATCCCGAGAACTCGGCGGGCCGAGCTTAAATCGTCACCATCCGTTTGAGAGAGTAAAGAAACCTGATCCGAAGCCGTTGAAGTGGTCATAAAAAACTTAAATCCTCTTGCACACACTTAGCACTGAAATGAAATGTCAATCATTGATCTATCGCGTTATAAGCGAGTATGCGCCGGAGTCCAGAAAGGGTCAACAAAACCGGTCACTTAACCGCAATCTGTTGCGCTTATTTATGCCGCAAGTCGGCGTTAATGAGCAAAGATATCCATATCGCCCCAGCCCATGGCGTCTAACTGGCCGCGGGTGCTTAGAAAATCAAAGCACGATTGGGCGAGTTCCATTCGGTTTTCGCGGGTCAGCATGATGTCTAAGCGTTCTTTTAAAGCATGCAGGTTCAATACATCCATTGCGGCGTATTTAAGCTGATCATCGGATAAGTCTTCTGCTGCCCAATCGGATGATTGCTGCTCTTTCGATAAATCGATTTTCAAAAGCTCTTTGGTTACGTGCTTTAAGCCGTGATGGTCTGTGTAAGTCCGAATTAACCGGGAGGCGATTTTTGTGCAATAAACGGAATTAATATCGACGCCGAGATATTTTTTCAAAATGACTACGTCGAAGCGGGCAAAATGAAAAATCTTTGTGACTTTAGGGTCAGACATTAAGGTTGCTAAACAAGGCGCTTTATATCCATCGGCTGAAAACTGAACTAAATGGCAAACCCCATCTCCGGAAGACAGTTGTGCTACACATAAGCGGTCGCGGTTGTGGTTCAGGCCTTGAGTTTCTGTATCCACAGCAACACAGTCGCCAAAGTCGAGACCGGCAGGTAAGTCGCCTTTGTGTAATTCAATAGATGTTGGATTTTTTCGAGCTTCGAATTTCATAAGATTTCCCCAAGTATTTTTCAAATATTCAACTCATTGGGGCGATGGTTCGCCGCAGAAGCCATACTCAAGCTCAGCACACTATACTTTTTAGCATTTTGGTGCCCAGGAGAAGACTCGAACTTCCACGACCTCGCGGTCACAGGCACCTGAAGCCTGCGCGTCTACCAATTCCGCCACCTGGGCATCGAAACATCTGAAAACCATTGTTCTTCATCGAGGCCCAGTGATTATTGACCTACAGGTATTTTGTCAACCGTAATTTAGCGTAAGCGCAGCATATGCATACACTTGTATTTAGCTATAAGGTTGACGGTAGCTGTGATGCCATGTAATTCCAAGGATTAATAATTCATGGTTTTATCAGGGGTCCTTATTTGCGGTACTTGATATGTCGCGTTAAAACCAAACTTAGCGCACTTAAACGAGGTGGTATCAAATGGCTAGAGTAACAGTATTCGGCGGCTCAGGGTTTATTGGCCGCTATTTGGTTCGGCGTTTGGCTACTGAAGGATGGCAAGTGCGTGTCGCATGCCGGGATTTGGAAATCGCAAATCTATTACGTCCTTCTGGTGATATTGGGCAAGTGGTTCCTTGGTGCTGCGATATCACGCAGCAGGATCATGTTGCCGCGGCGGTTAATGGGGCTGATGCCGTTGTGAATTTGGTGGGTGCTTTATATGAAAGCGGACGAAATTCGTTTGCTAATTTGCATGATGCCGGGGCACAAGCGATTGCTGAAGCCGCACAGGCTGCTGGCGTTGCTAAAATGGTCCATGTTTCTGCTTTAGGAGCCAATGATAAATCCAGTTCGGTTTATGCGCAAACTAAAGCGGCGGGTGAAAAGGCTGTTAAAACAGCATTCCCTGAAGCTGTTATTTTGCGTCCAAGCGTGCTGTTTGGCCCAGAAGACGGGTTCTTTAATTTATTCGCTGGACTGTCTCGTTTCACCATGGTTCTGCCGGTTTTTGGCTGCCCAATTTTGCCAAAGTTTAAATCCGATGAAAACGGTTATAAACTTGATTTCTATGGAGATGGCGGAACTAAATTCCAGCCGGTTTACGTCAACGATGTCGCCAAAGCTATCGTCTCAAGCCTCAGTTTAGCCGAAGCGAAAGGCCAAACCTATGAGCTTGCTGGCCCAACGACCTACAGCTTTAAGCAATTAATGGAAATGCTACTGAATTACACCAATCGGAAGCGATTGTTGGTTCCAATCCCGTTCTTTGTTGCCAAACTTTATGCGACGTTTTTGCAAATATTACCAAAGCCCCTGCTGACACGGGATCAAGTAACGCTGCTGCAATCAGATAATGTAACGAGCGATGGTGCAAAAGGACTTGCCGATTTAGGCATTCGCCCGACAACGGCAGAATCTATTTTACCTACCTATTTAGGCCGGTTCCGCCCAAAAGGCAGCTACGATAAGCTCAGTGCTTAACTTCTGATAAGCTGAGCGCATAAACGGAAAAGAAGCTTAGTAACGTTGAAGGAGAACGCCGTCACGACTGGATGAATTTTCGTTGGCTGCGGTGACGATCAGGTTGCCAAATTCACGCAAAAATGCTGAACCCCGGACGGTGCGTTGAATAAGAACACTGCGTTTGTCGTCTGGGTCGGGCTTGCGACGCACCATATCCAGTCCAGTCAAACGGTTTACGGCACGCGTAATCGCTGGTTTAGATACTTTCAGTAAATTCGCTAGTCCCCGAACAGTATGCGGGGCCGGTGTCAAATAAACGGAAAGCAATAAAGACATTTGGCGGGCGGATAAGTCAGGTGCATCTAAACGCACACTTTCTACAATTGCCCGACGCCAGATGTCTAACGCCTTTAATTCATCAAATTCGGCAACCATCCAGTAAACTCCCCCACAAAGGATAAATCATTTCGATTTCAAAACTTTTAAGTCGTTCGATGCGCAATGACAACGGCCTTTTGTGTTGTTCCGTTGATTTGTTTAATTATCTATCCGAAACGTTTTTCTAAAGCCTTAAATACAGCGCGCATACCCATGGCTTCCCCCCCTTCTGGCCGTCCTGGTCGTGTTGAAATGTTCCAAGCAATTAAATCTATATGTGCCCACGCAATATGGGGCTCAACAAAGCGCTCCAAAAAGAGGGCGGCAGTAATTGCTCCACCGAAACGACCCATAGGCGCATTGGTTATATCAGCAATTTTTCCAGTAATTTGATTATTGTAGTCGGCCCAAAGCGGCATCCGCCAAAGGGGGTCATTTGTCAATTGAGATGCGTTGAGTAGTTCCGTTGCCAAACGGTCATCATTGACAAATAAGGCGGGAAGGTCGGTTCCAAGGGCAACCCGCGCGGCTCCGGTCAAGGTTGCGAAATCAATGATGACTTCAGGGTTTTCGGATGCGGCTTCAAACAAGGCATCGGCCAAAATAACCCGGCCTTCGGCATCGGTATTACCAATTTCAATTGTCAGCCCTTTTCTGCTATTCAAAACATCGCCTGGCCGCATGGCATTCGCGGACACGCTATTTTCAACCGCTGGGATTAATACCCGCAAACAGACGGGCAACTTTGCCGCCATAATCATTCCGGCCAAGCCCAAAACGTGGGCAGCCCCGCCCATATCTTTTTTCATCAGCTCCATGCCAGACGCTGGCTTTAGATCAAGCCCGCCGGTATCGAAACAGACACCTTTGCCAACCAAAGTTAATTTGCGGTTCTGTTTTTCGCCCCAATGGATATCAATCAATCGGGGCGCGCGATCATGGGCCCGGACAACCGCGTGGATGAACGGATAGTTTTGCTCAATCAAGTCATATACAACAATCACTAAATAATCGGCCCCGTGCTCCCGAGCTAAGGTTTCAGAGGCAATTACTA
>Ga0115003_10000700_pt1 | contig 29637 bp, 34 predicted proteins | sample ArcticOcean_MG_C_7_FD_88736 | JGI IMG/M metagenome (GOLD analysis project Ga0115003, IMG submission 88736) | Marine microbial communities from western Arctic Ocean - ArcticOcean_MG_CB11_88 | ecosystem: Environmental > Aquatic > Marine > Oceanic | place: Arctic Ocean: Canada Basin | collected...
CGGCGCAATTGTTGCTCAATGTGATTGGGCGCATTTTGCATCATCGGGGGTGATGCGGCCAGTGGAGAGCATTTTTCCAAATTGGCCCTTTGTATGATACTTTTTGGTATCGTAAATAAGGAGTACCAAAAGGTATCCTATGAGATGGTGCGCAATGTTAAACCAAGAGCAAATTGGCTTTAGAGCGTTAGCTGCCCCAACGCGACGTGATATTCTGCAAATGTTGGCCGAGCGTGACATGACAATCATAGAGGTAGCTGAGAACTTTCAGATGACCTGCGCGGCCGCTAAAAAGCATCTTTTGATCCTCAATGAAGGTGGTTTCATCAACGTGCGCTCGGACGGGCGTACCAAGGTGAATACACTCAATGTGGATGGCATGAAGAAAGTTTTTAGCTGGTTCGACTACTTTGACACCTTTTGGGATGACCGCCTTTCCAAACTTAAAAGTGAAATCGAAAAGGAAATCCAATGACCTAAACAAGCATTCAAAAGACAATATTTTTCAAGGCGCCGGCTGCAACGTTTTGGGATTACCTGACTGATCCAAATAAGTTGGCGATTTGGTTCCACAAACCAAAATCCCCGCTGGTCGTAGGCGACTATGCAATGTGTGGAACCGATAGCAGTGACAAATTAATGCGGGGGACGGTGTTGCTGTCCGAACCACATTCTCGGTTAGAATATACATTCACAATCACGCCGAAGGGCGATGCCGTAAGCACAGTGCGCTGGGCCCTGGATGAGGTCCCCGGTGGCACAAAACTGACGCTGAAGCATGAAGGCTTGCCTGCCGGTGAGGCAGCGTTTGGTCTGACGCTGGCGTTGGACAAGGGTTGGGATGATTATTTGGCGCGAATGCGTGCAGATGCCCACGCAGACTAAAACTCCGAAACCAGATCGACCGTCGCGGAATTGCGGTGGTCTTAACCTTGCTGTCGCTCGATATAGCTACGCAATTCTTCTGCCTCTTGGCGGGCTTCACGCAGCCCATCCATTGCCGCGCGCAATTCGGCCTCTGTCTGGGATAGTTGATTGGTGATCTCGGCCTCGCGCTGCTGAAGATATGTGATCGCTTGGTCGCGAGTTTCTTCTGCTTCGTGAAGGGCTTGGGCCATTTTATCAAGCTCGTCAATTTCAGCCTTGGTCACGCGGCTAAATCGATTGACCAGCCAACTGGCGAACCAACCAAGCATAAAGGCCACAAACAGGATGATCGCGGTGGCGATGATGAATTCGTTTCTGTTCAAGGTCTTGTCCTACTTACTATTCGCTTGGAGCGGCTTCAATGGCTTCGAGTGTGGTCAATTCTTCGACGGCACTTTCTGGTACAATCAGTGAAAACTCAATCCGGCGGTTGGCTTCACGCCCATCTTCGGTGTCGTTTGTTGCAATCGGGTCGGCCTCTCCAAAGCCTACGGCTTCGAACGAGCTGACGGGAATGCGGCGTTGACGGAGTGCCACAAGAACCTCACCTGCGCGTTCCTGGCTAAGCTGTTGGTTCATTTCCTCGCGGCCTTGGCTATCGGTAAAGCCTGCAATTTGTATACGTAGATCGGCGCATTTTTTGAGAACGTCTGCAATATCGTCGACGATCGGCAGCGTGTCGGCAGTGATCGTCGCGGAACTCGGATCGAACAAAATTTTGCGTGCGTTCGTGATCGCATCAATCTGAGCTATGCATTCTTCTGGCGTTGGCAGACTTGCAATTGGGTCAAGCTGTTTGACATACGTCACATTAATTTCAAAACTGGATGTTTGACCCAGCTTATCAATCAGTAAACGGGTGATATCCGCTTGCGCAGTTTCCAACCCAGTGTTCCCTTTGATGATCATCTGATCGGGCTCTACGACAACGGAACCGTTGGACATTTTTGACAATGCCTCTATCCCCGCCAGAACACGCACAGCCCATCCAGTGGGCAGGTCGCTGACCACGCGGGTGCCCATCGTAACATTTGCGCGCCCGAATTTGGCCATCGCATAGTTTTCGGCAGTTGTGTTGATCAGGTCATCGGGAATTCGCCCGCGCAACTGTACCGCGCCCTCTGGGCTGCGGGTGGCGGTGAATTGTGGTGGGCCGTCTGCGCCTGCTTGGGGCGTAGCAGGCAGCTCGGCATTGAGCGCAAAGACGTCGGGCAGCGCGTTTTCCAATTCACCAACGACGCTGTCAAATGTGCTTTGCTCGGTACCCTGCAGCGCGACCAGCGTTACATCCGTATCTGAAATAGTGACGGTCCCGCCACCTAAAGAATTGACCGCGTCAATTGCGCCTGCAACGGCACTGCCCCACGTGCGGGAGGGTACACCAAGCGCCTGTACACAGCTGCTTTTTCCTTCAAAGCCTGCGGCAGAGGCGGCTACCATAATTACCCGTTCCGCATCTGGGCTATCTGCGGCGCAGGCGTCAAACCGAACCCCGTCAGTGTCTTTAGTAAATCGCGCTGTAAATGGGGAAATTACCGGCCGCGGCGCACTAATAGAAACCGCTAGTCGGACACCGTCAGGGGTATTATGCGCAAGTGCAGTTTCCAGCCGATCTTTGTCAGCGACGCTATCAGAGATTGCGTTTATGGCAACGCGCTCCGCACCAACAGAAATCTTGGACCGAGGCAACATTTCAAGCGCACGTAGGCTGTAATTGAGCGCAGCTGGCCATGTGTTAGGAACAGGATAATCCGCGCTTTCCAACAGATCAGTCACAGACTGGCCATTTGCGATGTCCGTGATGCGAGCTGCTAGTCGGTCACGGTCAGTATCAGCCGGAATAAGCCCAATCAGCGACACACCACTATCATTGCGTAGAATTTCAATCGCAAATTTAGGGGCTGCAATGTTGCCCGATTCGGCGACGCTAATGTTGTCGATAACGCGGCTGGCATCAACGATGCTGCCAGACGCAGAGATGGCGCGGAACCGCGACGCCTCGGTTGGGGCTTCGCCCTCAACGATCACCTGGAGACCGTCGCCAATGACAGATGCCCAATCATATCCCCGATCTATAAGGGTTTCACGCACGGCCACGACTGATCGATCTTGAACAAAGGCCACTGTAGAGTGAGCGGCCAAGGCTGAAATCAACGCGGCACAGATGAAAACACCAATGCGAAGAAAAAGGGCGGAATGGCGCATGTGCATCCGTTCGTTGCGATATTATTCGTCTCTTGAATAAGGGCTAGTGCGGTTAGGTTCAATCACAGGAACGCAGCGATGGCGAAAAACGGCAGGGGGATCAGCCCAGCGTCGCGATTTGTCCGAAATAGACGCAGTAAAAGCGGCCCGTCATTTGCGTCAAATTTCTGCAATTGCCACGTCATGTGCCAGCCCATCGCCCACGGACCGATAAGCGCCACTACCAACGACAGGATCGACCGATCTTGCGCTGCGAACACAACTGCGGCCCCCATCAGCATAATCGTCGCGGTCATAAAACCGCGCAACCATAGGCTTGTCTTTTCCCCAAACAGACGCGCGGTGGATTTAACCCCAATAAGCGCGTCATCTTCTGCGTCTTGATGCGCATAGATCGTGTCATAAAACAGGGTCCAGAAAATGCCTGCCGCGTATAACAAAATGGGGGCAAATCCGATTGATCCGGTATGTGCAGCCCAAATAAGCAACGCGCCCCAATTGAACGCGATCCCAAGGAATACTTGTGGCCACCATGTGAACCGCTTGGCAAACGGATAGATCGCCACAGGGATGACGGATAAAAAGCCGAGTGCAATCGCCAAGGCTGGGTAAGTCAGCAAAATTACTAGCGACACCAACGACTGTACCAGCATCCATGCAAGTGCGGCTCTCACGCCCACTTGGCCCGATGGAATGGGCCGCGACCGTGTGCGTGCAACTGCCGCGTCGATATCGCGGTCTGTGATGTCGTTCCATGTGCAACCCGCGCCACGCATGAGGAACGCACCAATGCCCGCAGAGACCATCAGCCACATATCAAACATCCTTGCGTGCCCGTCGGCCAAGATCGCAAGCGACAGCGCCCACAGACAGGGCAGATAAAGCAGCCAAGTCCCAATAGGCCGATCCGCCCGCGATAGCCTAAAATAGGGCCGCGTGGACGTAGGTGCCAAGCGATCAACCCAATTTCCTGCACTATCTGCTACGGCACCCTCTGGCATCTGGTGATTGGCAGTCATATGTTCTCTTTCATGGCATCCAAAGTTCGTCTTTTTGTAGATCATCCGCTGGGTCAGGCGCAATCAGTTCCGTTAGCGCGGGACCAAGCGCATTATTTGTTTGGGGTCATGCGCCTTGGGACAGGTACAGTCGTGTCGCTTATTAACGGGGCGGACGGCGAATGGGACGGGGAAGTAGTCGAGGCGGGTAAAAAGAGCGGTGTTCTTTTGTGTCAGTCCCAAACCAAGCCCCTGCAAATGCCCCCCAATGTCTGGCTGCTGTTCGCACCAATCCGCAAAGAACGTACCGCGTTTATCGTGGAAAAAGCGACCGAGCTTGGGGCTGCACGGATCATGCCCATCCAAACTGAATACACCAATAATGCCGACCGCTTGCGTGTTGATAAACTGCGCGCGCATGTGCTTGAGGCAACTGAGCAATGCGGCGGCACCTATGTACCGCCAGTCGATGACTTGGCCAAGCTGCCCAAAGTGCTTGATGGCTGGGATCCGGCCCGCCGGATCATGTTTTGCGATGAAACAATGCTTGGGCAAGCGTCGATCCTAGATGCTGGACTTGCCGGTCCATGGGCAATCATAATCGGCCCCGAAGGTGGATTTTCTGACAAAGAACGCGTGCGGTTACGCGGCATGCACTGCGCCCACCCGGTTAGCTTAGGCCCACGCATTTTGCGGGCAGATACAGCAGCCGTTGCGGCGCTGGCGCTATGGCAAAACGCAATGGGGGATTGGGGATGATCCGCCTTGGTCCCAATGAGCAGCCGATGATTGAGGCTTTTCTGACTGAACATCTTGATACATCGATGTTCCCGCGATCGAACTTGCAAGAATACTGGATGAATGGTGGCCACACCCGCGCAATGGCTTTTTGGCGAGATACCAATGTAGGACCGATAACTGACCTGTTGGGAATTACCGATGAAGGTATGGTTATGCCGCATCTGAGATCAATTCTCGACAAGGATATCATGGCGACCCTCAATGGGCGCACGGTCATCGGGATCATTGGAGAACAGACAAGCTGCAGGCGTGCGCAACGGGCTTTGGGCCTGACGAATTCTGACTTGCATCTTGATAAAGACGAAACCCTTTTTGCGATGAACCTTTCAAATCTCTCAAGTGTTAATACAGACTTAAGCATACGCAGTTTCATAGAGTTTCTGCGTGATGTCTTGGTGGGTTGGATGCACGATTACCTAACTGAAACGCTGGGCACTCTGGGTGACGACGCTTTTCCAATGGCTGTGCAGCGTTACAATGACTTTGCCGGAAAATGCAGTCATGTTGTTTTAGTGGATGCGGATACTCCAGTTGCGATGACCGGGTTTAACGCGCAAGTCGGGCAGACCGTACAAATCGGGGGAGTTTATACGCCACCTGAATTGCGTAGGCGTGGATATGCGCGCACGGCGATCGAGTTGCACTTAGCGCAGGCTAAAAAATCTGGCGCGAAGCGGGCACTTTTGTTCGCTGATGATCCGGCAGCAATCAAAGCTTACCGTTCAGTGGGCTTTTCGGACATTGGTCAATTCACGCTTTGCATATTTTCCAAACCAATGGGTATCTCAAATGTCTGATTTCATGCGACCCGAAGCGCGGGCATCTTTGTGGCGCTGGCGCGAGGCACTGACTGGCCTTGCCCTTGTTGGTGTAGGCCTGTGGTGGACCTTGGGCAGTTTCGGGATTGTGAGTTGGATCGGTGTGGTCTTGACTGCAGGGGCTGTCATCCTCGTGATTGCGGGTATTCAGCGGGCGCGGTTCCGGCAAATGGGCGAGGGGCCGGGAATTGTGCAAGTTGCCGAACGACGACTTGCCTATTTGGGACCTTTGACAGGGGGGCAAATGGATATCGCCGACCTGACACGTCTAGAGCTTGACCCAACCGGCCATCCCGCCGCACATTGGATCCTGACGGGCATCGGCGGCCAGTCGATCGCGATCCCTGTGAACGCGCAAAACTCAGATGCATTGTTTGATCTATTCGGTAGCCTGCAAGGCATCCAAATGACGGCGATGCTAGACGTGCTGTCACAAACACCTGATGTGCGCGTCACGGTCTGGGAAAAAACACCAACCTTGCTACATTGACAATGCAGCGTGTTCGCGGCACCGATAACCCCAAAACTTGTCCCATGACGGAGCCTTTCCCAATGTCCATTCCACAGTCCGACGGCGGCCCAATCGAGCACCACGACCAACTGGCACAATTGCTGGCTGACGGGTGTAAACCCAAAGAAGATTGGCGTATCGGCACCGAGCATGAGAAATTTGGCTACTGCAAAGACACGCATCAACCGCTGCCATACGAAGGCGAGCGGTCGATACGAGCTGTGCTGGAAGGCCTGCGCGACCAATTCAATTGGGCACCAGTCGAGGAAGAAGGCAAGATTATCGGCCTGACCAAGGGTCTCGCGAACGTCAGTCTCGAGCCGGGTGGCGCGTTGGAATTGTCCGGCGCCCCTGTCGAAACCATCCACCAGACCTGCGACGAGGTAAACGACCACCTGCGCGAAGTGAAGGCGGTATCTGATGTCCTTGGGGTGAAATTCATCGGCCTAGGTGCCGCACCTGAATGGTCCCACGAACAAATGCCGTTAATGCCCAAAGGGCGTTATAAGCTGATGAACAACTACATGGAAAAGGTCGGAACCATGGGCACGGCGATGATGCGCCGGACCTGCACTGTGCAGGTGAACCTTGATTTCGGATCAGAGGCCGACATGGTGCAAAAGCTGCGCGTGGCCTTGGCCCTTCAGCCGGTTGCAGCCGCGTTATTCGCCAATTCACCGTTCTTTGAGGGCAAGCCAAACGGCCATAAATCTTGGCGGTCGCGCATCTGGCGTGATCTTGACGGCGACCGCACAGGCATGTTGCCCTTCGTCTTTGAAGATGGTTTCGGGTTCGAGGCTTGGGTGCAATGGGTTCTCGATGTGCCGATGTATTTTGTGTACCGCGATGGCAAATACATTGACGCGCTGGGCATGTCGTTCCGCGATTTCCTGAAAGGTGAATTACCCGCATTGCCCGGTGAAAAGCCGCTGTTGTCGGATTGGGCGGACCATCTGACAACCGTTTTCCCAGAAGCACGGATCAAACAGTTCATTGAAATGCGCGGTGCCGATGGCGGCCCTTGGCGACGCCTGTGTGCATTGCCGGCGTTCTGGGTTGGGCTGTTGTACGACCAAACGGCGCTTGATGCCGCATGGGATCTTTGCAAAAATTGGACCGCTGAACAACGCGAAGCGCTGCGCGTTGCAGCGTCTGTTGATGGGCTTCAGGCAAAGGTTGATGGGATCAATATGCTTGAACTGGCCCGCGAAGTTGTTGCGATTTCTGAGGCGGGTCTTAAGGCCCGTGCACGTCCAGGTGTGGGCGGGCTTGTGCCTGACGAGACACATTTCCTGAATGCGCTGAAAGAAAGCATCGAGACAGGGCAAACCCCAGCCGATGAATTACTGGGAAAATACAATGGCGAATGGGCGGGGGATTTGTCCAAAATTTACGACGAATATAGCTATTAACCTTGCCGTAATTTTGCCCCGATTGTCCCTTATCTGGAAACAGTGAGGGGGCAGCACAATGTCACTATTCTTAAATCCGCGCTTTGCGATGTTGCTGCTGGTCGGCCTGCCTTTGGTCGGCGGGGCGGTTGTGCATCCGCATGGGGCCAGCGCATTTATCATGGGCGCGTGGGCTGGCAAGTTGATCGTTGCTCCGCCATTGATGATTTGTCTTTGGGTACTTGGGTTGCGGACAATCGGGCAGCTTTTGCGTCCGCTTGCACGCTTGCCAATTCTAATCGGGATGACCGTTGTAATATTCTATATTTCTGACGCAGAAATTGGTCTGGGTGGACAACTCGTTGGCGGTGGGGCGCTGATATATTGGTTGCGTCATGGGCGTGGCAGCGCGATCATCTAGTGGCCTATTTTTGGTTCCTGACCCGCGCGCAATCGTTTGATGTTGGTCCTGTGACGCGCATAAATCAGCACGGCCAAAATGCATGAAAGCACAAACAATTGCCCATCCGTTATATATGCCACGATCAATGGTGCCCAGCCTGCGGCAAATAATGCTGCCGCTGACGAATACCGCCCAATTGCGGCAACGACGATCCAAATGGCGCCTGCAGCCAAACCAACGATCGGTGACAATGCGATCATCAGGCCAAAATATGTCGCGACGCCTTTGCCGCCCTTAAACCGCAGCCAAACCGGAAAACAGTGCCCAATAATCGCAGCCAAACCTGCCAATTGTGCAGCATCTTCGCCCGCAAATGCGCGTGCGATCAGAACAATAGCGGCACCTTTTCCCGCATCAAACAGTAAAGTCAGCGCGGCCGCCGTCTTGTTCCCTGTGCGCAAAACATTGGTCGCCCCGATGTTGCCAGACCCAATATCGCGCAAATTTCCAAGGCCCATGACGCGCGCAAGGATCATGCCAAATGGGATTGATCCAAGCACATAACCTGCAATCGCCCATAGGATGAGGCAGATCGTTGGTGTGATAAGTTCAGGCATTATATTTCCTCGCTGACAAGTGTACCGCCGACCCATGTGCCAAGGACAACGCCTTGCATACGTGCGCCGTCAAATGGGGTGTTTTTTGATTTGGATTTCAGCTTAGCGCGGTCCAAAATGAACGGCGCGTCAGGGTCAAACCAGACCAGGTCGGCGGGTGCGCCGGCACGCAGACGGCCCGTGTCCAGCCCAAGTAACCGCGATGGGTTGAGTGACAGCGCTGCAAATAATTTTGGCAAGCTGATCATTTCGGCATGATACAAACGCAAGGCTGCAGGCAGCAATGTCTCAAGACCGACGGCCCCGCTCGCGGCTTCTTCAAACGGCAAGCGTTTGCTTTCTTCGTCTTGGGGTGTGTGCATGGAACAGATGATGTCAATCAGCCCATCTGCGACTGCTTGGACAACGGCCAAACGGTCATCTTCGGACCGCAAGGGCGGCTTGAGCTTAAAGAATGTCCGGTAGTCGGCCACATCCAATTCATTCAACGTCAGGTGATGCACGCCGACGCCCGCTGTGATGTTGAGCCCGTTGCGTTTAGCGCGTTCCAGCGCAGGCAAGGCGCGCGCAGTGGTGATTTGGTCGGCGTGATACCGTGCGCCTGTCATTTCTAGCAGGGCGATATCGCGGTCCAATGCCATACGTTCCGCCATCGGCGTCACGCCTGGCAGGCCGCGCAATGATGCAAACTTGCCCGACGTCACAGCGGCCCCTTCCGACAATCCGGGGTCTTGGGCATGAGCGATGACCAATGCACCAAGGCTACGAGCATAGGTTAGGGCGCGGCTAAATACCTTGGTATTCGTGACAACGCGATCGCAATCGGTGAACGCCACAGCGCCAGCATCCTGTAAGAATCCGATCTCGGTCATCACAGCACCATCGCGGCCTTTGGTCAGTGCGGCCATCGGCAATACGCGTACCGGCGCATCAAGTGCGGCACGGCGGGATACAAATTCAAGCGTTTCAGGTAGATCAATCGCTGGCAGCGTATCGGGGCGGGTCACGATAGTTGTGACGCCACCCGCAGCGGCAGCCCGACCAGCAGAGCGGAACGATTCCTTGTGTCGTTCACCGGGTTCAGAGACCTTAACACCGATGTCGACGATACCTGGCGCAAGACAGTTACCAGCGCAATTGACGGTCATTCCAGCCACGTCAGGCTTTGGCTCTTCATAGACCTCAGCGATCAAACCGTCACGAACCCGCAGCGCGCCAAGCGTGTTAGTCTGCGCCACGGGATCAATCAGACGGGCATTGATGAATATCGTGTCTGTCATAGCATCTATCCCGCAATCCATATCATCACCGCCACCAGTGCAAATAACACTAGCAACGCATAAGTTGCGACGCGACCGGACATGGCCGCGTCGGACGGCTTTTTCCGCTTCTGCGGCACCGTGCCAAACGCGCTATCGGTTGTGATCGGGCGAGGCGCTGCCATGGTCGGTGTTTCGCGTAAAACCATCACAAGCCGCACATCGCTTGGTAGATCGATATTGATCGCGCCGTCACGAAAGGCCGCCGACATCACCAGCACCACAGTCCCGATCAATCTGCGCAAGTTTTCTGCTTGGATGTCCGACACAGGCATGTCGTATCCGTTACGGATAAAATCAGGCAGGCTCATATCCACCAACAAACCCGGCGTGATCGCATCGACGTAATCGGTGTTCAGCACAACGTTCCCGAACACAGCCATCATCGCCGCATCCGTCTTGTCATCCAGCCCATCAGGGGCGGGCCGGTTCAGCTCAAGCACATAGATCGCGCCGTGGTCGTTCGCGGGGACATTGATCATGCGGTCACCTCTTTTTCGGCACGGTATGCAAGTAGGTTTTGCGCCAGCAGATCCATCGCAGCCATGCGCACGGCGACGCCCATTTCGACTTGGGTTTGGATCACACTGCGGTTGATGTCATCGGCGATGTTGCCGTCGATCTCAACGCCACGGTTCATTGGACCAGGGTGCATGACAATGGCGTCGGGTTTGGCATGGGCCAGCTTTTGCGCCGTGAGCCCGTAGCGGTGAAAATATTCACGCTCTGACGGAATGAAACCACCGTCCATGCGTTCTTTTTGCAAGCGAAGCATCATGACGACATCAACGTCCTTTAGCCCCTCCTCCATGTTGTCGAATACTTCGACGCCAAACTCTTCAATGCCCGATGGCATCAGGGTCGGCGGGGCGATCAGGCGGACGCGGTTTTCCAATTTGCCAAGCAGCATGATGTTGGACCGCGCCACGCGGCTGTGGGCTACGTCGCCACAAATCGCGACGGACAGGCGGTGCAAGCGCCCCTTGGCACGGCGGATTGTCAGGGCATCAAGTAGGGCTTGGGTCGGATGCTCATGGCGCCCGTCACCTGCGTTTAACACAGCGCCATTGACCTTTTGCGCCAGCAAATCGACCGCGCCGGAATTGGGGTGCCGTACGACCAACAAATCGGGGTGCATCGCGTTCAGCGTCAGTGCTGTATCAATCAGGGTTTCGCCCTTTTTGATAGAGCTTGCCTGCATCGACATGTTCATCACGTCGGCGCCAAGGCGCTTGCCCGCGATCTCAAAGCTTGCTTGCGTGCGGGTCGAGTTTTCAAAGAACATGTTGATCTGTGTCATGCCCGCCAGAACCGTTTTATTGACGGTCCCGCTGCGGGTTTGATCAGCGTATTTATCCGCCAAATCCAACAGTGTGGTGATTTCGGTGGGATGAAGATGCTCGATCCCCAAAAGATGCCGCGCGCGGAATGTCATCGCTTCTCCTAAAATCTCGCCTTTTGCGCTTATAGAAAACGCGCATGGCTGGGGCAAGCGTGACCTTACACATGACGTCGATTGGCGCTACTGTGTGTGTTATGGATTCTATGGACACATATTGGGCAGATCGCGCCGTGCTTGAATGGCAGGTCGAACTGGGCGTGACAGAGGCGATACTGGACGCGCCTCTGAACCGCTATGAAGTCCCTGAAGCAGTGGCCAAACCCGTAGTTGCACCTGTGGCAAAGGGCCCGCCAGCGATACCTGTCCCCGTTGAAGTGGACTGTGTTGCGCAGGCGAGAAAGTCGGCTGATGCTGCCCCTGATTTGGCCGCGTTGCAGACCGCAATTGGCGCGTTTGATCATTGTGATCTAAAGCGTGGCGCGCGCAATTTGATCTTTGCCGAAGGTGACGCTGCAGCCCGTATTATGGTCATTGGCGAAGCACCCGAACGTGACGAGGACCGCGCTGGTACAGTGCTTTCAGGCGACCGACGTCTTCTGCTGGATAAAATGTTCGCTGCGATCGACCTTGGTGTCGCGCATGAGGATGTGGCTCGCCGCGTTTACCTGACAGCCGCGTTTCCGTGGTCTGCCGGATCGGTCCCGCCAAAGCCTGCAGACATGGCGACTTTGACCCCGTTTCTGGAACGACATATCGCGCTTGTGAATCCTGATGTCCTTATTCTTATGGGAAATACCGCCTGTCAGATGTTACTGGGAAAGTCTGGCGTGTCGCGGATGCGTGGCCAATGGGCCGAGGTATTGGGCCGCCCCACCATGCCAATGATGCACCCTGCACAGTTGATGCAAACTCCGCTTGCCAAGCGTGATGCTTGGGCTGATTTGCTTGCTGTTCAAGATAAACTAAGGGGATAAAATGAGCCAGATTGACACGCCGAAAGACTTCATCCCTGTGCGCATCGCCGTTTTGACCGTGAGCGATACGCGGACCGCTGAAGATGACAAATCTGGCAATGTGTTGGTCGAACGGATTGCAGCTGCGGGCCATGTTCTGGCCGCTCGCATGATCGTACAAGACGAACGCGATATGATTGCGGGTCAGCTGCGCGATTGGTGTGCTGACGGCGCGATTGATGTGGTCATTTCCACGGGTGGCACGGGGCTGACTGGGCGCGATGTTACCGTCGAGGCGCACCGCGATGTTTACGATAAGGAAATCGATGCTTTTGCCACTGTTTTCACTATCGTCAGCATGAACAAGATCGGGACCAGTGCGGTGCAAAGCCGTGCGACGGGTGGTGTGGCAAATGGTACCTATTTATTTGCGCTGCCTGGAAGTCCTGGTGCGTGCAAGGATGCTTGGGACGAAATTCTGGTTAAACAATTGGATTATCGCCACAAACCCTGCAATTTTGTCGAGATCATGCCGCGTTTGGATGAACATCAACGCCGTAAATAGTTACGATGCCGTGCAGCCTTGGATGTCGACGGCGCGATTTTGCCCAAGCACGGTGATCCGAATGCCTGACCGATCCACCGCAAAGCTGGTTCCATCCACATGGATTAAGTCCGATGTGGCGGTGATATGCGTCGCGGTTCGGGTCACATCTGGTTCGGAGACCCAGACGTAAGGGTCTGATATTTCAATGATAATTTCCTCTGGATCTTGTTGTGACAGCGCGGTGCGGGTGGTGATTTGCATGCCGCCGGACGTCGGGGCGATGGTACAAGTGACGGCGCCGACTGATGCCTCTGATGCAGTCAACGGGCGGTTCATAAGGGCTGCTGTGATTGCTGCATCGCGTGGCGCGTCTAGGGGAAGGAGCGTGTCGAATTCCAAATTTACAGGAATGCAAATTTCTTTGCAGACCCCAATGTTGATGGACCCTGAAAGGCGGATATCGCCCACGTCATTTGGAAATATCTCGACCGGAATTGTCACTGTGCCATAGTATCCGATGGACCGCATTCCGTCTTGGTCGAACACGTCTGGGACTGGCCAGTGGAATGCGATGGACCCGACATTAGTAGATCCAACCCATTGAATTAGAGGTGGAATTCCAGCGTCTCCGGGTGCGCGCCAGTAGGTTTTCCAGCCATCTGACATGTCGATACGCAGGCCTGCCATCACGCTGCCACGGCTGGTTTGTGGACCGGCAAGCACGGTCAGTGTTGTGTTGTGATCGGCAGGACCAGCGTAGGTAGGCGTGGCCATTAGGGCGAGGAGGGCAAGCATTTTCATGACCCCTGAATACGCACCCGCATGATCATTTGAAAGTCACATGCTTGTGCGCGGCCTGACACATCTGCCCTTGCACCTTAGGTTTGCGGCACCCATCATAGGGATATGGACCCTGATGACTTTAATCTTGTTGGCAAATTGCTGATTGCGATGCCCGATATGGGTAATCCGCGCTTTGATCGATCCGTCATCTATATGTGCGCCCATTCTGAAGAAGGGGCCATGGGATTGATCGTCAATAAGCCGCAACCGAAATTGAAATTTGTTAAGCTATTTCAACAACTTGATATAGATGTTGAGGGCACTGTGCACGATGCGCGTGTCCATTACGGTGGCCCTGTTGAAGGCGTGCGCGGGTTCGTTTTACACACCGATGACTACCGTACTGAGGGCGGTACAATCGATGTTGCCGACCACATTTGCATGACTGCAACGATGGATGGTTTACACGACATCGCGCGGGGCAAGGGGCCGCAAACGGCGCTGCTTGCATTGGGATATGCGGGCTGGGGCGCGGGCCAATTGGAAGGCGAGATCGTGCAGAACAGTTGGCTGACCTGTGATGTAGACGCAGGCATCGTTTTTGGCACGGATAATGACGCCAAATGGACGGCCGCATTGGCCACATTGGGCATCAGCCCAGAGCTGTTGTCATCAACTGGCGGGCACGCTTAACCCCTGTAATTTTTGCATAAGTTTCGTATAAGTTTTGCATATGCCGTTTTAGTCGGATGCAATCAGCGTCGTGATGATTGCGACGGCACTGTCAGAGCTCCAGTCTGCCTCGCCCTGAAGTCGCGCGATCTCGTTACCACTGGGGTCCATGATCAATGTTACTGGCAGGCCGAGCACGCCCATAGATCGCGCAAACGATTGCCGCGCATCGGTGTGCAGCGGCAGGTTGTCGATGCCAATTTCGTCAAAGAATTTTTTCATCGCGGGTAGCGGGTTTCGACCTGTTGCGACCGTCACGACTTGGAATGTGTCGCCGCCGAGATCGGTTTGCAGCGCCGATAATTCGGGCATTTCTTTGCGGCAGGGCGCGCACCATGTGGCCCAGAAATTGAGCGTGATGTATTTCCCGTTGAAATCCGCGAGCGTCATTTCAGTGCCGTCTTCGGACAAAAATGCCACGTCTGTGCCTGCGATAGCTTCAGAGTGAAATACCAACTTGCGCATGTCGCCAACCCGTAGCGCCTCGAGATCGGCCGTCTCTGTGTGACCAATGTTTGCAAGCAGCCCAAGGGCCGTATAAAGCAGGATTGATTTTAACTTGCGCATGAAAGCACCTTTTCAACATGACCAAGACTGCCAATTCGATGTGGGGTGGCCGTTTCGCCGCCGGACCTGATGCCATCATGGAAGCGATTAACGCATCCATCGGCTTTGACCGTCGTATGGCCTCCCAAGACATCGCAGGGTCTCGCGCCCATGCAGCCATGTTGGCCGCCTGTGGTATCATCACAGATAAAGATGCAGATGCGATTGGGGAAGGCCTGCTCACGGTGTTGTCAGAAATTGAAGCAGGAGATTTCCCGTTTTCTGCTGCACTAGAAGATATTCACATGAATGTGGAAGCCCGATTGAAGGATTTGATCGGTGAACCAGCGGGTCGTTTGCACACCGCGCGTTCGCGTAACGATCAGGTTGCTGTCGATTTCCGCCTTTGGGTGCGCGAACAATGTGACGCTGTTGATTCTGCGCTAGAGGCGTTGATGCGGGCCTTGATTGGTCAGGCAGAGGCGGGTGCTGATTGGGTCATGCCTGGATTTACCCATTTGCAGGTCGCCCAGCCTGTTACTTGGGGTCACCATATGATGGCCTATGTGGAAATGTTTGCACGGGATCGCTCGCGGTTTGCTAATGCGCGCGTGCGGATGAATACGTCGCCTTTGGGGGCTGCTGCGTTGGCGGGCACCTCGTTTCCGATTGACCGTCATATGACGGCTGCGGCCTTGGGCTTTGATCGTCCTATGTCAAATTCGCTGGATGCTGTGGCGGATCGTGATTTCGCGTTGGAGTTTTTGGCGTCTGCCAGCATTTGCGCGATGCATCTGTCCCGATTGGCTGAAGAATTGGTGATTTGGTCGTCTGCCCAGTTCCAGTTCGTGAAAATGTCAGACAAGTGGTCAACCGGATCGTCGATCATGCCGCAAAAGCGCAATCCTGATGCTGCTGAGCTTATCCGTGCTAAGATTGGTCGGATTTTTGGCGCTAATGTCGCGTTGATGACGGTGATGAAGGGTCTGCCGCTAACCTATTCCAAGGATATGCAGGAAGACAAAGAGCAGACGTTTGATGCGGCTGACAGTCTGATGCTGGCGTTGGCTGCGATGTCGGGCATGGTTGCGGATATGCAGGCGAATGTGCCGTCGCTGGAGGCTGCTGCGGCAACTGGATTTTCGACGGCCACGGATTTGGCTGACTGGCTGGTCCGTGAATTGGGTCTGCCGTTCCGCGATGCGCACCATGTGACGGGTACGCTTGTGGCGATGGCCGAAGCGAAGGGCGAAGACTTGCCGGATTTGACCCTCGCGGAAATGCAGTCGGTGCATGATGGCATCACCAATAGCGTGTTTGACGTGCTGGGTGTGCGCAATTCTGTGGCCTCTCGTGTGAGTTACGGTGGAACTGCACCCGATCAGGTACGTGCCCGTATTGCCGAGTGGAAAGGCGTTTTGGATGCGTAATGTTTTTGCGGTTGGTTTGATTTGCCTTTTGGCGGCCTGTGGCGCAAATGGCTATCCGCTGACGCCTGAAGCCACGGGTGTTGAGCAGTGATCCGCTGGGTTTATTTGGGGTTGGCTGTTTGGGGTGCCATCCATCCGATGTATTATTTCATCAGCTGGTTTCGCGATAACGGAGTCAGCCTGAGCAAAATGGTTGATGCGTGGCACGTGAATGCAGCGACGTCTGGTCTGGTGTGGGATCTGACGATTGCTGCGATTGCGCTGACGGTGTTCATCGTGTCCGAGGTGGCTGTGCGCCACAATTGGATCGCGCTGATTGCCATTCCAGCCACGTTTGGCATTGGCGTAAGCTGCGGTTTGCCGTTGTATTTGTATTTGCGGTCGCGACCGGTGACCTAATGCAGAACAAGGGTTGGGGTTTTCGGTTGATCTGATATGTCCCTCAGGAACAGGTTTTTGGGGATTTCGGCATGGACCATTTTTTATATCGTGACGGGCAGTTGTTTGCTGAGGATGTGCCGTTGGCGCAGATCGCTGAGGCCGTTGGTACGCCGCTTTATGTTTATTCTACGGCGACGTTGACCCGTCACTTTAAGTTGTTCGATGAAGCTTTAGGTGGCATGCCGCATTTGATTTGCTTTGCCATGAAGTCGCTGTCCAACCAAGCTGTTTTGCGGGTTCTGGCGCAAGCGGGTGCTGGCATGGATGTTGTGTCGGAGGGCGAATATCGCCGTGCCCGCGCCGCTGGTGTGTCTGGCGACAAGATCGTGTTCTCGGGCATTGGCAAGACCGCAGGCGAGATGCGCGTCGCGTTGCAAGGTGGCATTCGTCAGTTCAATGTTGAGAGCGAACCGGAGATGGTTGTGTTGTCGCGTGTTGCGATTGAGTTGGGTGTTGTTGCCCCGATCACCATTCGTGTGAACCCAGATGTTGATGCCAAGACTCATGCCAAGATTGCCACGGGCAAGTCCGAGAACAAGTTTGGTATTCCGATTAGTCGCGCCCGTGACGTGTATAAAATGGCCGCTGATTTAAAAGGCCTGAAGGTTGTTGGCATCGATGTGCATATTGGATCGCAATTGACAGAGTTGGCACCGTTTGAGGTGGCTTATCTGAAAGTTGCTGATCTGGTCGCTGAATTGCGCGCTGATGGTCATACGATTGATCGTTTGGACTTGGGTGGCGGTTTGGGCATTCCTTATACGCGCTCAAACGAGGCCCCACCGCTGCCAACTGAATACGGTGCGATGGTTCAAAATACCGTGGGTCATTTGGGCTGCGAAATTGAGATTGAACCGGGTCGGTTGATTTCGGGCAATGCGGGTTTGCTGGTGTCCGAAGTCATTTACGTCAAGCAAGGCGAGGACCGCGAATTTTTGATTCTTGATGCTGCGATGAACGATTTGATCCGCCCTGCAATGTATGATGCGCACCATGATATTGTGCCGCTGATCGAGGCCGTACCGGGTGATGCGCCTGCGACATACGATGTGGTTGGGCCCGTTTGTGAAAGTGGTGACACCTTTGCCAAGGGCCGCGAAATGCCTACGATGAAGGCGGGTGATCGCGTCGCGTTTCGGTCTGCTGGTGCATATGGTGCTGTGATGTCGTCGGAATATAATTCGCGCCCTATGATCCCAGAAGTACTAGTTCACGCCGATCAATTTGCAGTTATCCGCGCACGCCCTACCTATGAAGAGATGATTGCGCGCGATACCATACCTGAATGGCTGTGAATTAGGGAGACGGCAGCTGGCCCCATGGGACCCGATCGATAGCCATTTAACATGGCCGGTTTTTGCAACCCGTTGCGGGATTGTGGCCGAACGTGCTGTGCGTTGCTTTTGGCCGCTTTGGTCTGTGGTGTTCCTGATTTTGGCCCCGTTGATGTTCGGCTGGCAGGATTTGCTGTCGCTGGAGGCGTTTTGGGCGCTGGCTGTGCTGGCGATTTTGGCTGTGCTGGCCGCGATCGTGTGGGGATTGCGTCGTTTCCGCTGGCCTGCAAAGGCTGAGGCAGTTGCCCGCGTTGATGCTGCCATGCCGGGCCGCCCTATTGCCGCGATGGCCGATGCCCAAGCGATTGGCCGTGGTGATCCCGCGTCAGAGGCGGTTTGGAATGCACACGTTGCCCAGATGAAGGCCGCGTCCCGCGATGCTCGTGTTGTTGAGCCCGATTTGCGGGTGTCGAACCGTGATCCTTATGGGCTGCGGTTCATGGCGCTTTTGTTCTTTGTTGCCGCCCTTATGTTCGGCTCGCTTTTGCGGGTTGGAACGGTGGGTGAGGTCGCGTTGGGCGGTAATGCGTTGGCCACCGGTCCGGTTTGGGAGGGCTGGGTCGAGCCGCCTACATATACTGGCAAGCCTGCGATCTATTTGAACGATGTGCCTGTTGGGCTGTTGGTTGTACCTGCGGGCAGTAAAATCACGCTGCGTCTGTACGGTGAAGTTGGCGCGCTGACGGTTGCCGAGACGGTATCTAGCCGCACTGAGAATTTGGGCGCTGCATCCGAGGCCCAACAGACGTTTGTTGCTGCCAGTTCGGGTCGCTTGGCGATTGACGGTGAAAACGGTGCTGCGTGGGATATTCGCATAATTGCCGATACGCCGCCTGCTATTGATCTAACGGGTCCTGTCGAGGCTGATGCGATGGGCGAGATGTCGCAGCCGTTTCAGGCGATTGATGACTATGGCGTTGAAAGCGGTGCTGCTGTTATTACGCTTAATCTGGGGGCGGTGGATCGCAGGTATGGCTTGGTTGCCGATCCTGATGGCGTGACCCCGTTGGTGCTTGATTTACCGATGCCTTTTAATGGGGATCGCGCCGATTTTGACGCGTTCTTGGTTGAGAATTTGTCGGAGCATCCACTGGCGAACTTGCCTGTCGTGTTGTCGATATCGGTAACTGATGCCGCAGGTCAGGTGGGCGACAGTATTCCTGAGCAGATGATTTTACCGGGCCGGCGGTTTTTTCAGCCTTTCGCCAAGGCAGTGATCGAGCAGCGCCGTGATTTTATGTGGGCCAAGTCGAATGCCGCGCAAATCGCACTTGTGATGCGCGCCATATCGCACCGCCCTGAGGGGCTGTTTTCGAACGAGACGACGTATTTGCGGATGCGCACGATTATTCGCCGTCTTGAAAACTATATCGATGTGGGTCTGACCGATGATGCGGATGCCGAGATCGTGCAGGCGATGTGGGACTTGGCTATTCAGCTAGAGGATGGCACGTTGGCTGATGCTCGCAAGCGCCTTGCCCGCGCCCAAGATCGGCTGGCCGAGGCGATGCGCGATGGCGCGTCGGCTGCCGAGATCGCGGAGTTGATGCAGGAACTGCGCGACGCCACCAATGATTACATGCAGATGCTTGCCGATCAGATGGAGCCGACGGATGGCCTGGATCAGGCGGATCGCGGCGACGACGAGGGCCAACAGATACGCCAAGACGAGTTGCAGGCGTTGATGGACCGCATTCAAGAGTTGATGGAAGAGGGCCGTATGGCTGAGGCTGCCGAACTGATGGAGCAGCTTAATGAGATGATGGAAAACTTGCGTATCACCCAAGGTGAGGGCGGCGAGGGTGGTCCGCGCACCCCAGGTCAGCAGTCGATGGAAGATTTGGCCGAAACATTGCGGGGCCAAGAAGATTTATCCGACGAGGCGTTTCGCGAGTTGCAGGACCGCGCCAATCAGCAGGGCCAGCAAGGTCAGCAGCCGCAGGGCGGTGATCAGGGCGGCGAACAAAACCAGCAGCCGAGCGAAAATACATACACGCCCGGTCAGGATGGTCAGCAAGGACAGGGCCAAGGCGTTGGTGAAGATGGCACGTCTGGCCAGCAGGGCGACAACTGGGCAGGTGGCGAGGGCGAAGGCCAGCAGGGGTCGCTTGCGGATCGTCAACAAGCATTGCGCGACGAATTGCAACGCCAGCGTGATGGGTTGCCGGATTTGGATGGCGAAGCTGGTGACATCGCGCGTCAGTCATTGGACCGCGCGGATGGTGCGATGGACGGTGCCGAAGAGGCATTGCGCAATGGCGATATGGCCGAAGCAATTGACCGTCAGGCGGAGGCGATGGATGCCCTGCGCAACGGCATACGGTCGCTGAACCAGGCGCTGGCACAAAACAATTCATCCGAGCCGGGACAAGGTACTGAGCGTGGCGAAGCACAGGGCCGTACAGCACCGACCCGCCGTGATCCGTTGGGCCGCGAGCTGGGGAACACTGGTCAGTTTGGCACCGACGAGGGCTTGTTGCAGGGCGAAGATGTGTACCGCCGCGCAGAAGAGATTTTGGATGAGATCAGACGTAGGTCAGCCCAGCAGAACCGCCCCGATATTGAACGTGATTACCTGCGCCGGTTGCTAGACCAGTTCTAGGCGTCGGCGCTCATGGTGTTCACCAAGCTTTGCAATGTGAGATCGATCCACAGGCGAAGAGAATCGACGGTTTCCACGTAGCTGTCTAATGTTGGCGCCAGCGCCGGGATCAAATCTGAAACTTGCGGTCCGAAAACATACGTTACGGCGAGCAGTGCCAAAATCAGCAGAACCCCAAAAAATCCGGTAAGAAAGTTACGTCTGCTTTTGATTTTGGTTGCTTCCATCGGGTTATCTGGCGGTGTGCGTTCGGCGTCCGAGCGAAGGCTAGAGTTGATTTCCTCAATGTCGGGAAGCAATGCGCGGCCAGAGGCAGCAGCAGTTTCTTCTTGGACTGCGGCGATCTCTTCACCTTTAAGATTGGGGATGCGGCGCCGTGTTTCTTGTGCGCGCTGATCAGCGGCGACTGATGCGGTATCAAGGCCCAATTCTGGCTGGCTTTCGACGCCTGTGTAGGCCTCGCGGCGGCGCGCCTCTGATTCGCGCGCGGCTTCTTCGCGCAGGATGTCTGCGATCGCGGGGTCTAATTTTTGACGCTCGGGCTGCTTTGGCTCGGGTGGCGTGTCTACGGCATCGGCCCAACTGGTCGTTTCTTCATCAGCGGTCACGCTTGGTAATTCAACCGGTGCGTCGAAAAATTCGTCTTCGGTATTGGATGCGCCAAAGTTTTCGAACCATGTGTGACCACAGTTTGAACATTGCACATCACGGCCGTCCTGAGGAATGACATCATCCGCCACCTCATATTGTGCACCACAGTTTGGACAAATTAGCCGCATTTTCAGACCCTTCGCGTCTACAACGCTGCATCTTTGCACAGCTTTGTTAAACATTATTTACCCTTTGGGCAAAGAAAGGCAAAGGAAATGCGACGGTTGGGTGTGCCAAAACATTGTAACCTGTTGCAAATTTGGGCAAAATGGGGAGGTGGACCCCAAAGGATGATCAAGTGATTGAGTTCGAAAATGTTGCATATAGTTACGGTGGAGCAGAGCTGTTTTCGCAGGTGTCGTTGACTTTGGCAGCGGGGTCGTTTCATTTTCTAACCGGCCCATCGGGTGCGGGTAAGACGACATTGTTAAAGCTGTGCTACGGCGCATTGCAGGCGACGGCAGGCAACGTGCATCTGTTTGGCGATGACGCCGCCACAATGGACCGCGACGCGGTTGCGTTGTCCCGCCGTCGGATCGGTGTTGTTCATCAGGATTGCCAGTTTCTGGATCACCTGTCTGTTACTGACAATATTGCGCTGCCGTTGACCGTGTCTGGCCGTGACGCTGAGGCTGTTGGCAATCTGGATGACCTAATCGGATGGGTCGGATTGCGCGGGCAAGCCGCGCAATTACCCCCACAATTGTCGGGTGGTGAGCGCCAGCGCGCAGCATTGGCCCGCGCGGTTATCATGTCCCCTGATGTGATTGTCGCCGATGAGCCGACGGGCAACGTGGATTGGGAAATGTCCCAGCGGTTGCTGACCTTGCTGATCGAGTTGAACCGCATGGGCAAGACAGTGATAATCGCCACCCATGACATGAACCTGATCCGCACGGCAAAGTCACAAGTCAGCACGCGTGTTCTGCGCCTTAAGGACCGAAGATTGATGCAGGCGGGGGTCGAGTTATGAAGATTGATCTTGGCCGATTGTTTGATTTAATCGCGGGTGATCCGCAGGCGGACCGTGCCGTGCCGCCGACTGGTTTTACCGCCCGTCTGACGCTTTTCACAGCCGGTTCAATGGCATTTCTAGCAGTGTTTGCGATGGCCTTATCGCTGGCCACTGGTCGCTTGGCGGATCGCTGGTCTGCCGAATTGGCCCGCACATCGACCTTGCGTATTTCCGCCCCAGCCGATCAAGCCGACGCCCAATTGCGCGCCGCGATCACTGTATTGGAAACCACACCCGGTGTTGCCGCAGCCCGCCCATTGACCAAGGCTGAACAGCGCGCGTTGCTGGCCCCTTGGTTTGGCCCTGATCTGCCCATTGAAGATTTACCTATCCCTCAACTGATTGAAATAATTGAAGAAGGTGACGGGTACGACCCAACTGGTCTGCGTGCAAGATTGCAGGCCGAAGTCCCCGGTGCCGTGCTTGACGACCATTCCCGATGGCGCAAACCGCTGGTTGCAGCGGCTAATCGCTTGCGCGCGTTGGGTTGGCTTGCGATCATTTTGATCGCAAGCTCAACGGGTGCGATGATTACGCTGGCTGCCCAAGCTGCCCTTGCTGCCAATGCCCAAGTCATCCGTGTCATGCGCCTTGTTGGTGCTCGTGATATTTACATTGCTGGTGCATTTGTGCGCCGCTTTACCCTGCGTGCCTTAACGGGTGCTGCCATTGGGACGCTCGCGGGCATGTTTGCAATCTGGTTGCTGCCGTCGACAGATGTCGCGGGTGGATTCCTGACGGGGCTTGGGTTCCAAGGTTTGCATTGGCTTTGGCCGCTGACTATTCCACCGCTTGCGGCCACGGTGGCGTTTGCCGCGACCCGCGCTGCTGCACTGCGCACATTGAAGGAACAATCATGAGATATGCGATTCAATTGATCCGGTCGGTTCTGTTTAATTTGGCGATGTATATTGCGCTGCCGCTGGTTGGTTTGTTCTACTTGCCGTGGCTAGTTGTGTCGTCCAAGGGTGCGATCGCGGGGTGTCATCGGTACTGTATTATCGTCGTTTGGCTGTTGCGTTGGATGGTCGGCATCCGATGTGAAGTCCGTGGCACGCCGCCAACTGGAGAGGCGTTAATCGCCGCCAAGCACCAGTCGTTCCTTGATGTTTTGTTGATTTACCATGCCGTCCCACGCGGTAAGTTTGTCTTTAAGGATATTTTGAAATACGCCCCTGTTGTCGGTCAGTTTGGCTTACGGATCGGTTGTATTCCGGTCAAGCGCGGCCAGCGCGGTGCTGCGATCAAAAAGATGCTGGCAGATGTCAAAAGCGGGACGGCGTTGCCCGGTCAGTTGATCATTTATTCCCAAGGGACGCGCATTGCTCCGGGGGTAAAGGCACCGTACAAAATCGGCGTTGGGGCCTTGTATCGCGATATGGGGCAGCCGTGTTATCCGGTTGCCACGAATGTTGGCGTTCTATGGCCAAAACGTGGATTTTACCGTGTTCCCGGTGCTGCTGTGGTGGATTTTCTGCCTGTGATTGCGCCAGGTATGCCTGTCGATGAATTCATGAAGAAGCTACAGACAGATGTAGAGGCCCGTTCTGATGCTCTCGCGGTTGAGGCCGGATTTCATGGCTAAGGTTACGGATATTGCGGCACTGGAGGCGCTATATGGAACGCCTGCCAAGCCGTCGATTATCAAGGTTGCGGATCACATGACCCCGCTCTATGCCAAGTGGATCGCCGCGTCACTGTTGTGTGTTCTTTCGACACTTGGCCCTTATGGCACCGATGGTAGCCCGCGCGGAGACGATGGGCCTGTGGTTTGGATCGCAGACCAAAAGACGTTGCTGATGCCTGATTGGCGCGGCAATAACCGGATGGATAGCCTGCGCAATATTGTGGCTGATGGGCGTGTCAGTCTGATGTTCATGGTGCAAGGATCCAACAATGTGGTCCGCGTGAATGGTACTGCTGAGGTGCGCATTGATGCGGATATTGTCGACCTGTTTGACGATCGAGGCGGGATCCCACGCAGTGTGATCGTGATCCATGTGGCCGAAGTATACAGCCAATGTGCCCGTGCGTTGATGCGCGCGCAGACGTGGTCAGGTGTTGATCATAGCGACGGACTGCCGACAATTGGCGAAATGCTAGCCGAGGCAGAGGCTGATTTTGACGCCGTATCTTATGACGCGACTTGGACCACCCGCGCTGAAAAAACGCTCTGGTAGGCCACTAGGCTGCCAGCCCTTTGGACCCAAGCGCCAGATATTTTGTGCGTCGGTCATTGCGGATTTGCACGGCGGACTGGCCATCCATTTCCGACAACATGGCCTGAATTGCGGACCCAACTGAGGCGATGGCCGCGTCTTTGTCGCGGTGTGCGCCGCCTGCTGGTTCTGGGATGATATGGTCGCAGACGCCCAGTTCGATCAGGTTTTGTGCGGTCAGACGCAGGGCCTCTGCTGCTTCGCGCATTTTGCCGCCGTCTTTCCAGAGGATCGAGGCGCAGCCTTCGGGGCTGATGACCGAATAAATCGAGTGTTCGAGCATGACCACGCGGCTGGCTGTTGCGAATGCCACGGCCCCGCCAGAGCCGCCTTCACCGATCACGACAGAAATGAGTGGTACGCCGAGGTCGAGGCATTTTTCAGTGGAGCGTGCGATTGCTTCTGATTGACCGCGCTCTTCGGCCCCTTTCCCCGGATAGGCGCCAGGGGTGTCCACAAGCGTAATCACGGGCAGGCCAAAGCGGTTGGCCAGTTCCATCAGGCGGATTGCCTTGCGGTAGCCTTCTGGGCGGGCCATGCCAAAGTTGCGTTCAATGCGAGACTTGGTATCATTGCCTTTTTCATGGCCGATAACCATGACCGCGCGCCCATCAAGTCGACCAATCCCACCCATGACAGCGTGATCGTCGGCAAAATTCCGGTCGCCTGCAAGTGGCGTATATTCGGTAAACAGCGCGTTGATATAGTCGCGGCAATGTGGCCGTTCGGGGTGGCGTGCGACTTGGCATTTGCGCCAAGCAGTCAGGTCTTTGTACAGCGTGGCCTTCATCTCGACGGCTTTTTTGTCCAAAGCCGCGATCTCGGCTTCGATGTCCATTTCTTCGTTATCGCGGGCGAGTGCGCGCAGTTCTACGGCTTTGCCTTCGATTTCAGCAAGCGGTTTTTCGAACTCGAGATATTGGGTCATGGACTGCGCCTTTTCATCTGTTCCCACAGATATATGCGTGGTGCCACCCGCGTGCAACGTGCATTGCGTCTTGCCCGTGGTGGATGGCCAAGACGTGCTGTTGTTTTGAGTATTTTGTCAAAAATCGAGGCGGATTAGCCTGCGATCAATTCTGATTGGCGCACGATGACTTCGGCTTGTTTGATGGATGCAATATCGACGAGCCGGCCTTTGTAGACGGTCGCCCCTTCGCCGTTGGCGGTGGCTTGTGCCATGGCGGCGAGGATTTCGCGGGCCTCGGCGACGGCTTCGGCTGAGGGGGTGAATACCTCGTTGGCGAGGCCGATCTGTTTTGGGTGGATTGCCCATTTGCCGACCATGCCAAGGGTGGCCGAGCGACGCGATTGTGCGCGGTAGCCTTCGTCATCGGAAAAGTCACCGAAGGGGCCGTCGACCGGCAAGATGCCGTGGGTCCGGCAGGCCGCGACAATCGCCGTTTGTGCAAGGTGCCACGGGTCGGAATAGTGCCGCGTGTCGCCGTGCAGCATGTAATAGTTGTCTTGAGTGCCGCCGATGCCCGTTGTTTGCATGCCCATGGAGGCTGCGTAATCAGCCGCACCCAGCGACATCGCGACCATGCGCGGGCTGGATGCTGCGATTTCGTTGACGTTTACGAGGCCTGCAGCGGATTCGATGATGACCTCGAAGTTGATGCGTTTGGTGCGCCCTTTGGCGGTTTCAATCGCGGTGACCAGCGCGTCGACCGCATAGATATCAGCCGCATTGCCGACCTTGGGGATCATGATTTGGTCGAGTCTGTCGCCTGCCTGTTCGAGCACATCAACGACGTCGCGGTACCAGTAGGGTGTGTCGAGCGAGTTGATCCGCACGGACAGGGTTTTCGTGTTCCAATCGATGGTGTTGATCGCCTCAATCACATTGGCGCGCGCGCTGTCTTTGTCAGATGGTGACACGCTGTCTTCGAGGTCGAGGTTGATCACGTCTGCAGCACTTGCCGCCATTTTCGCAAACAGCTTGGTGTTTGATCCAGGTCCAAAAAGTTGACAGCGGTTTGGGCGTGCAGGCGGTGTTGGTTGCAGGCGGAAGGACATATGGCACCTCGGGTGAGTTGTGATGTTGCGCGTGATCTGATCGGATTGTTAGATTGTTGCGCTTGCGTTCACAAGTGTCATTTTGCAGGCGCAGCAATTTGACCTATTCGGGGATATGTTTTGCTTCGCGCTTGATCGACCATTCGACTAGCTGCGCCCAAAGTGCCTCTGTAAGATCAGGGTCGAGGTTTTTGTCGCTGGCGATGCGCCGTACGTTTTCGATGACTTCGTCCACGCGCGACGCAATCCGCGCTGGCAGATCGGCGGTTTTCTTGATGTCGACGGCGCGGTCAATATAGCCCGCGCGTTGCACCAAAAGGTCCACCAGCGCCGCGTCAAGTCTGTCGATTTCAACCCGCAGTTCCGCCATGTTGGAACAGTCCTGCGGGGCTTTTGGGTTGGTCATGTTAGATGCCTGTGTCGATGATAGCGCGGGCCAAAATTGGGATGGTTTGGGCGTTTAATCCTGCGATGTTCATCCGGCTGTCGCCGACCATATAGATACCGTGATCCGCGCGCAGTTTTTCGACCATCTCGGGGGTGGTACCGAGGCGGCTGAACATGCCGCGGTGATCGGCGAGAAAGCTGAACCTGTCGGAATTGGTCAGGCGCTTAAGTTCATCCGCCAGTTGTTGGCGCAAGCCAAGCATGCCGTTGCGGGTTTCTTCGAGTTCTGCTTCCCAATCTGCGCGCAGTTCAGGGTCGTTCAGGATTGTGGTCACAACCCTTGCGCCGTGGTCGGGCGGGAACGAGAAGTTTTGCCGGTTCAGGTAGTTCAGGTTTTCTTGGGCGAGGGCGGCTTGGTCGGCGTCCTTGGCAATCGCCATCAAGATTCCTGTCCGTTCGCGGTAGATGCCAAAGTTTTTGGAACAGGACGCCGCGATCAGGGCGTTTTCAAAAGTGCCTGCGATTTTACGCGTAGCTGCTGCGTCTTGGGCCAAACCGTCGCCAAACCCTTGGTAGGCGATGTCGATGAAGGGTGTGGCCCCTTTGATTTGCAAGACCGTGATGACTTGATTCCATTGGTCCAAAGTCAAGTTTGCGCCTGTTGGATTGTGGCAGCAGCCGTGCAGCAGGACCACATCGCCTGCGGCAACGCCGTCGAGATCGGCGAGCATGCCGTCAAAGTCGACGCCGCGCGTTTCACTGTCGAAATACCGATAGTCGCTGGATTTCATGCCCAGATAATTGATGATCGACGGGTGGTTTGGCCATGTCGGGTTGGACAGCCAAACTGTGGCCTCCGGTGCAGCCATTTGGATCAGCTCAAGGGCTTGGCGGATCGCGCCCGTGCCCCCAGGGGTTGCCACGGCGCCGATCCTGTTGCGTGCAACGGTGTCGCCAAGGACGAGGTCAATCATTGCGTCTGAAAACGCAGGATCACCTGCGAGGCCGACGTAGGCCTTGGACGTTTGTTCAGCTTGAAGCCGCTTTTCGGCTTCTTTCACGGCCCGCATAACGGGAGTGTTGCCGGATGCGTCTTTGTAGACGCCGACCCCCAAATCGACCTTGGTGTCGCGATCATCGGCGCGGTAGGCCGCCATCAGAGCGAGGATTTTATCAGTGGGTTGTTTGTGCAGGGAATTAAGCAACATTATGCGTCTCCGGTGGCGATTGGAAGGTCGGCGTACATGCCCCATTCGGACCATGAGCCGTCGTATACTGCGTGATCGGTTTTGCCGATCCGTTCAAGCGCGAGCGACAGGATCGATGCTGTCACGCCAGACCCGCATGTGGTGATCACGGGTTTTGTCAGATCAACGCCTCCTGATTTCATGGCGTTTTGGATGCCGGTTGCATCTTTCATCGTCCCATCTGCGTTCAGCAGGTTTTTGTAGAATACGTTTTGCGAATTTGGGATGTGACCGGAGCGTAGCCCAACGCGCGGCTCGGTGCCTTCGCCGCGAAACCGCTCAGCAGGCCGTGCATCGATAATGGTATAATCCCCAAGTTTTGCCGCGCGCGCGACTTGGGTCACGTCTTTGATCATTTGGTTTTGCCGCGTCACAGTCATGTGCCGGTCGCGGATCACAGGGGGCATGTCGGACATCGGGTGCCCTTCGGCCTTCCATTTTGGCAGGCCCCCATCAAGCACGGCCACATCGGTTTTGCCCATCAACCGGAACAACCACCAAACGCGCGCCGCTGAAAACAGGCCAGATCCGTCGTAAACCACAACTTGGTGACCATCGCCCACACCCATAGCACGCATCCGCGACATGAATTTTTCAACAGGCGGTGCCATGTGCGGCAATTCAGATCGGTGATCGGAAATATCGTCGATGTCAAAGAACCGTGCGCCGGGGATATGACCCGCTGCGTATTCCACAGCGCCGTCCCGTTCCATTGCTGGTAGGTACCAAGACGCGTCGATCACCCGCAGATCGGGATCTTTGAGATGCGCTGCCAGCCAAGCCGTGCTGACCAGCGTTTTTGGGTCATCCGTTGCAGTGTTTGTCATGGCGCGCCTCAAAAGGTTTGAACGCCTTGTCAGTACCGCGCGCGGGCGTGGCTGACAAGGACCCCGCATGAAAACGGGCGCCCCGTATGGGACGCCCGCAATCATCAATAGTTAGGCGAAAAATTAGCCCATGAACTTGTTTTTGATCATGCCAACAACGGCTGTCACAACAAGGCCGCCAACGCCGCCGCCAGCGAGTGAACCTACAATTCCGCCGATGTCCATGCTAGGCGCAAACGCTTCAGTTGCCCCAGCTGCCATAGTGCTTGCGCCGCCCATAAGGCCGCCCAGCGCTGTACCGCCTGCAAGGCCGCCGACGGCGCCAGCGATTGTGTTGCCAAGGTTGCCCATTGATGCAGACGACAGTAGTTTGCCTGCCCGTTGCCACCGATTGCGCCACCGACGAGTTGTGCGATAATTGCTTCCATAGTCCCAATCCCTATATTTTCAGGCCAGATTTCATGCCACGGGCTTGGCCCAAGCCGCTGTTGTGCCAAACCTTAACAGGTGCACATACTGTTGTAATAGGGTGGATTTGCTGAATTTTTCCCCGTGTGTGGGGGTGGGATCAG
>Ga0115003_10000702_pt1 | contig 29542 bp, 21 predicted proteins | sample ArcticOcean_MG_C_7_FD_88736 | JGI IMG/M metagenome (GOLD analysis project Ga0115003, IMG submission 88736) | Marine microbial communities from western Arctic Ocean - ArcticOcean_MG_CB11_88 | ecosystem: Environmental > Aquatic > Marine > Oceanic | place: Arctic Ocean: Canada Basin | collected...
GTATCTTAGATTATTGGTTAGGTTTTTTGAAAATAGGGGGTTTATTCCTCTTGTATTAGATACGGATGGTTGTAATTTTAGTGTACCCGAATCAACAAAAGAATATAATTATGTTGGTAAAGGGGTACATCATTTTGTTGAAAAGGGTAAAGAGTATGATGGAACAGCAGCGGTGGTTGCCGAATTTAACGATACATACATGAGAGGGGTTATGGGTTTAGATATAGATGGTTTTTGGAAATCCTCCATAAATATTTCTCGTAAGAATTATGCTGATTTAACCGAGGATGGTAAAGTAGATATTGTTGGTAACACTATTAAATCAAAGGCGTTACCAGAATATATTAAAGAGTTTATTGACATAGGGTTAGAGATGTTATTAAATAATAAAGGACCTGAATTTATAGAATATTATTATGAACACTTACAAAATATTTACGATTGTAGTATTCCACTTAAAAAAATAGCTTCTAAGTCCAGAATAAAAAGAACAACTAAATCATATATTAATAGGGGTAATAATAAAGCTGGTAACCCACTACCTTCCCAAGCCCATATGGAATTGGTTATGAAGAACGATGTTAGGGTTAGTCTTGGTGATACAATATTCTATGTTAATAATGGTACAAGGGCTTCTCATGGTGATATACAAAAGAAAAAGGGGATAGTAACTTTTAACTGTTATATGTTAGACAAAAACCAAATGGATAACGACCCAAACCTAAAAGGTGAATACAATAAAGCCAGATATGTTTCTAATTTTAATAAAAGAGTAAAACCTTTATTAGTTTCTTTCGACCCAGCAATAAGAGATAATGTATTAAAAGGGGTAGACAAAAAGGGAGAGTTAGAACCTAGGGAATATTATACTAAATCACAAATGGGTTTAATTTCTGGAATACCTTTTACGGAAAAAGACCAAGATACAATGGAGGATTTAATGAAAATGGATGAGAGAGAAGAAGTGTTCTGGGGTCAGATAAATAGTTCACCAAAAGAAAGTTTAATGTCTGTTCTAGACTTAAAATAAACAAATCAACACAAAATACTAAACGTTTTATCAGGGTTTGATATTTATAGTATAAAAGAAATACTATGAAGAAAAAAAGATTGGAAGAATTAATAGACGCGACAGGTAGTATAATATCTGGAGATGGGACTATTAATCATGATTTTGGTAGTGAAAAGACCTCAGACCAGTTTGAAAAAATGAGTAGACAAGGGGCTTCCAATTTTTATGGATATAGGAGATTTTGGGGGGAAGACGATACTAATAAACCTTATTCAGAATTGGCGGATAAACTACAAAATGACCCTAAAAAGTTCTATTCTATTCTTAAAAAGAATAATAAAGTAAATAAGTTCACAAATTATTTTACTAACGACCCTGTTACAGAGTCAGAAGATTTAATGAAAGATATGTTAGAAGACATAGTTAAGAATAGGATGGGTCATGAACTTAAACCAAAAAAGGTTCCGGAAATTATGTCACTAGAAGAGTATTCGGATAAAGACCCTATTTTAGCAAAATGGGTTTTGTTAGTGAAAGAACTTTGGATGGAAAGAGAAAATGAAGATAGAGTAACAATACTTACTGGACTAATAAAAGACATTAATTTTCAAGAAGTGGACCCAAATATTAAAAATATTTTAATAAATAGAATTAATGGCGAATAGTGACTTATATGGTAATAAATGGACAGTACCTAATAATGTTATTACTAAATTAAATAAAGAACTTAGTAATAGTAATACTTCTTTGGCTGGTTATAAGAGGGCTAAGAATATCGTTAGTGATAAAACAATGAGTTATTCTATGTTGAAGAGGTTGAAAAATTTTTTCGATTCGTTCTCTGGAAATAAGAGTAGTTCCGAATATTTAATAAACGGAGGTGATTCCATGAAGACCTGGGTAACTAACACTTTAGATAGTTCAAGGGGGGATATAGTTAGGAATAAAAGAAATAAGAGTGATTCCGGAATGAATAATCAGTTTAAGAAGACACATTCTAAGGATAGAAATAATAAAAACGTCACCAAAAGTAATGTAGCAGTTATAAAAAGTGATAGTAGGTCAATAAAAAATAATAGAGCAGTCTATAAAGAAATGACCCAATTAATAAGTAAATTAATAAAAAATTAAAATTATGGCACAAACAATTGATGAAACAGCAAACGCAAAACGAGCAGAATTTTTCGCATTAAACCAAAGTAAGTTTGGTTACAATGAATCTGTTGCGTATGGTTATAACCACCCTAACGCTCAGTCTGATGGAGATACTAAGGGAAGGGGTAACTCAGATTATGCTGGTGGTGCTGTTGGTGGGTACGCAGCCCCTTCAGATGCTGAAGTTGGTACGAGTATCGATAGGAAAAAAAGGGATGAAGCTATCTCTTACAACGAAGGAATAACAGGAATGGCCCCTAAGACACCATACACAGGACCAGAATTACCAGATTACCCATACCAATCTAATCCTTAAAACGAATAATGAAACTATCCTCAATATATAAAGAGTTAGTCTTAGAGTCGGTTAATAGGAGTGAGATCATACGCGCAATTGATGGTAATAATATTTGTACAATATATTATGAAGGTGATACGATTTCTAACCCAGGATATAGGGAAATAGAACCCTATGTTTACGGAATGTCAAAGAGAGATAACCCGGTTATTAGAGCTTTTCAACTGGAAGGTAAAAGTGACACCCCAGAAAACATGCCTGGTTGGAGGTTATTTAGGGTGGATAGAATGGTTGACTTTATTAATAGTGGTGATATATTTAACGAACCGAAAGCCTTATATAACCCTAGTGGAGATAAGGATATGACGAGAATATATGCACAAGCAAAATTTTAATTATGGCAGAAGTACCAGTAGATATAAATAGATTAGCCGGGGTCTTAAATAGGTCAAAGGCTTTATTAGACTCAGTAGAAACACAGATGGGACCAAGTGGAGACGGTGGTACTTATAGTCAAAAAAGTATTAGTGAAAATAGATCAGCCCCATTACCAAGTGGTATGGTGGACTCTTCTAAAATGTTATCAAGTTTACCACAAGGACAAACACCTCAAATAAATTCTGACCCAACTAAACCTATTGGTAGGTCTTTAAGGAATAGTAAGACAACAAAAATGCCTAAAGCAGTGGTAGAGGCAATGATAAACAGTGTGGGTAGTGACCCAGCTGCTCTTATGGTGGATTTAGACCCGGAATTAGTTAACATGATTAACCCTAATGGTGCTAAAAAGAAAACACAGATAATCGAAGAGGATTTTCCACAACACACACCCCCACATCAAGAAAGTAGTTTTAATCGAAAAGAAATAAAAAGTTTAATTAAAGAAGTTGTTGGAGAGTTAATAGTGGAGAGAGAGGTTGACGAACAGGTACAGATTAGAGTTGGAGATACTATATTCACCGGAAAAATAACAAAATCAAAATCAATAAACAAAAAAGCTTAATTATGGAAAATTCTTGTAAAGGTAAAAAAGGCGGATGTTTATCCTCTAGTGATAGTGGAAGTACAGCTTCTGAGAAATAAGACAACCCCCCAATCAATATATTCGTTTTAGTATATTCTTAATATTTATATATAAAGAATATATCCTATGGCAACAAATATAACTCCGGACGACAGATTAGACCTATTCACAAAAACTAGACATCGTTTAGGTGCTCCAGTTAGAAAGGTAGAGATAACTAACGATCAATTAGACACATTACTAGCAATAGCGGTAGAGGATTATGTACAATACCAATATGAATGGTTAGTGGATAACCAATGGCCATCATTAATTGGGTTGGATGTTAGTGAGGCAGATGCCGCGGCTAACTTAACAACAAGAGATTTTGACTACGAAACACAATTTACATATGCATATTCTAAAGCAGTTGGATTACAATCAAGGGGTCCGTGGGAATTAAAAACTGATTTTGTTACTCTTGTTGAGAATCAACAACAATATTTAATCCCAGCAAATAGAGAATTAAATGAAGTATTATGGTTTACACCTCCTAGTTTGGACCAATCAGTTATTGACCCATTTATGGGTGTTGGTGGTGCTTTTGGTGGTGGTTTTGGTGGTGAAGGTGGTTTAGCTCAGTTTGGTATGGGTTCTTATTACGTAATGCCGGCTTTTGACGTTTTATTAAGACAGTCAGATAGAAACCTTAAAAATAGAATGATAAGAGGTGATTTAACCTATAAAGTAACGGCAGCACCTAGTGGACAAAGGTATCTTTGGATAATGCCAGTTCCAGGTGGTAAAAAAGATTACGGACTAAGTACATTATTCAAAGGTAAGGTATGGTATAGGTATTATGAAATTACTCCAGAGAATAACGACCAAGATAGGGAAGCTTGTCTAGAAGCAAATACAGATGTTATTAAATTACCATCAGATGTTCCATTGGATTCTATTGATTATTCTTCTTTGAATTTACCCTCTAAGATATGGGTTCGTAGATACCTTTTGGGGTTAGCTAAGGAAACATTAGGTCGTATAAGAGGAAAATTTTCAGGAGCATTAAATATTCCCGGGGCCGAAGTATCTATGGATTATCAATCATTATTAGACGAAGGAAAAGATGAACAAGCTAAACTTATCGAAGAGTTAGGTGAAAGATTAACAAGTATGAGTAACTTTGGACAAACTGAACAGAGAGCAAGTGAGGCAGAATCAATAAATAAATCTCTACAATACAGACCATTAGGGCTGTACGTAATATAGTTTCTTATGGCGTTTACAACATTAGTTGATTATTCAAGACAATTAACACAAACCCCAAACACAAGTGCGGTTTTTTCTGGTGATACAGAAATATTGGGTAGTCTCACATTAGGGTCAATTTACTCTAACGGACTATCTGATTACTCAGAATTATATTTTAGTTCCAGTACACTAACAACATCACCCTCAATTAGATACAACCCACTATTAAAGAATTGGTTATTTAAGGTGAGTGACCCTACCGACGCTAGTGCAACTGAATTCCAACTTAACAGAGTAAAATTTACTTTGAATAGTGCGGGTATGAATGGAGAGTTTGGGATGTTTAGTCAACAATCTTTCTTTAGACATACTTCAAATGATATGGATGGTATACAAAACAGTGGTTATCATAACCCAGCTACCGTTATGGTTGTTGGTAGTGGGATAACATCTTCTAGTACCGCATTTACAGTATCAAATTTTGCTAGTGGTGTAGGTAAGACTGGGTTTACTGTTGATGATGCTATGAATGTTTTTATTGGTGATATGAGACCTCAGGTTGTTGGTACTTCCACATCTCATGTTTGGTTAAGAGGTAATACTCTTAATAATGTTGAGTCTCACAAAACTTTGATGATTGGTACTGACGGTCAGGTAGGTGTTAATACCTCTCTTAGGGCGTTAAAACAAAATATAGATTACGAATACGATAGTTCTTGGATATATGATTTGAAGCCTGTTGAGTTTGAGTTTAGGAAGTTCCCAGGAAAGATAGAATATGGTTTCATAGCAGAGGACGTAGAAAAAACAAATAAAAACCTAGCAATATATGAATCCGACGGTAGGTTAAGTGGGGTAAAATACGAAGCGATTGCTCCAATAATACTTAAGGAATTAATCGAATTACGTAAAACAATAGACCCAACATTCAAAACAACCTATGAGGAAGATAAGGTAAAGGTAATATCTAGTGATCACAGAGCTATACACGATGGAACAATAATTGCTCGTGGGGGTGGAGATATAAAAATCACAATTTCTGAAAAATTATCAGGGGTAGTGAGAATAAAATCATTGGCTAATGTTACTGTAAGTTCTACTCGATTGATTGACGAGAAATGGGGTAAGATGGAATTAGAAGACGGAAGTAGTGTAAGTTTATTGTGTCATGATAATTTTATCTACATACTTTCTTCAGACGGAGACAAAACTAAATAGACCCCAAGAGTTGATTCATAAGGCTCTCAACAACATAATCTTCTGAATATTCTCCCATTATAGTGTCGATGTTTTTTTGTTTACTCTTTAATGATTTATAAATTATCTCTTCTATGGTTTTATCAAAAATTGGATAATAGACGTTAACCTTTTTATTTTGTCCAATTCGATAAGCCCTATCTTCTGCTTGTGAATGAGATTTCGGTACCCAATCCAAACTATTCATTATTACAACCTCACCCTCTGTTAAAGTAATACCAACACCGGCGGAAATTATATTACCAACAAAAACTTTAATGTTTTTATCATTTTGGAATTTGTCTACACTTTCTTCTTTTTGTTCATTAGTCATCGATCCGTTATGTCTAACACATATCTTACCAAAGGCATCATAAATCATTTGTTGTTCGTCGTTAAAGTTAGTAAATATTATTACCTTCTTATCTTGTTCAATTAAATCCTTAGTGAAATTAATGGTGTATTTTGTTTTTTCCTCAGCTAGAAATTTTCTAAGGGTAACCAATTTGGTCATGTGTTCTGCCAAACTAGCGTGACCATGTTTAATAGACCAAGTTTTATATTCACCCATTATTTCCTGGTACCCTGAAGCGTTTTCTAATTGATGATATATTGGAGATACTATTTTTGGGGGTAAGTCTAATATCTCTTCTTTTTTCCTCCTTAATATTGTGTCTTTTGTGTATTCATGTAACTCCTCTAGGTTTGACGCTCCCTTTGTATCCCATATTAATCTACCCCCTTGTCCCCTAAATTGTCTAGCATCACAATACCGTTTAACAAAGTTAATCCAGTCTTGAGAAACAGTAGACCTACAAATCTTAAGTAAATTATAAAAATCAATAGGACGATTAGCGACAGGAGTTCCAGTCAATAACCAAACTCTATTTATTGTTTTAGCAAAGTCCATAACAATCTTAGTTCTTTTTGATGTTGTATTCTTTATTGAATGGGCCTCGTCGATAATAATCAAATCAAAATCAGACTTAATTATCTCACTCACCTTAATCTTGGAAATACTTTTATTCTTTGTAGGGATTTCGTGGAAATTTTTTAATATGTCGTAGTTAATTATGTTCCATTTTTTTGTTTCTCCCCAGACCTTACCGTTTATGATGTTAATTTCTTCCTCGTCGTCATAGTTTGCAATTTCCTTTTTCCAATTAAGTTTTAATGAAGAGGGACAAATAACCAAAATTCTTTTAATCTTAGTTGTTAAAGCGGCAATAACGGCTGATGTTGTTTTACCAAGTCCCATATCGTCAGACAAGATAAATCTATCATATTCTAATAGTTTTTTTATCGCTTCCTTTTGGTGTACCATTGGTGGTCTATGTTTGTATAAAGAATAATCTATTTCACTAACCTCATTTTTTGCTCGATTTTTAATGATATATTTTTTAGGTATCCATAACATAGTCGGAACTTTCTGCTTACTATTAAATTTCACCATTACGTGTAATACGTCTAAAGAGTTTGATAATATTTTAACTATCTTAATTTTTACAGGGTTGTTCACTAACAGATGTTGTTCTTGTAACTTGTTTGCAAAATAAGTAGAAACGGTCACATCCTTATCGACAATAACAGGAACCTTCCGATAATTTTTTTGAATATACTCAATTTGTCTCGGGGTTGGTGTAACAGTTCTTGAGTTATTAAACCTAGATTTTAGACTTAGGATATAATCATTCTCCCCAGTATAGGTTCTAACTAAAGAAATATAATCTTTTATACGATTTGGATCAAGCATGCATTATATATATTATATTGATTGATTAAATAATTATTAGTTATTATAAGTTATTAATAGTTATTAGTAGCGTGCTTAATGCTAATTATTAATTATAACTAAGTCAAGAGTATTTATAGTATATGGAGAACAATCAGAACCAACAAACTAAAGTACCAATTACAAGATTAAATAAATTCTTTGATGACCAAGATTTTGGTTTAGAAGTGGATTTCGGTAGAGAGTACATGGAGGGGGACCTACATGTGACCATAGTGTTATTTAGTATTGATATTGAAGAAACTGACACTGATGATGTATATAAAGAAGTTAATGCGGAAAATGTACGTTTTCATCCACCGGTCGAGTTATTAGTTAATTTAGAAATAGCAGCTGGGGAAAACCAAACCTATAACCCTAATGGAACATTAAGATATAGAGATTATGGTAATATGACCTTTAATATTTTTGAACAACAATTAGAACAAAAACAAAGTGAGATTAAATACGGTGATTATATAGGATATAGGGATAGTGAAGAGACAATGAAATATTGGGTTGTGGTTAATGATGGTAAGATTATATCGGACAACGAACATACAATATTTGGATATAAAGGAGCGGTAAGAACTGTTGAGTGTACAGTTGCCGACAGAAACGAATTTAAGGCAATATAACATGGGAATACCGAAGAAATTTCTTAAGAATGTGCAGTTAAAGGCCCCGTCTAATAATCACGAAAGGAGATTGGAAATATGGGAAGAGGGTTGGAACGCTAGTGGTACTTTTGTACCTAAAGGGGTTTTATATGAGGACATGGATAGAGATTTTATCAAACTCGTTAAAGAGGAGTTATCTTTCTCAGTAGAAGGAGAAGATGTACCAGTATTTTTTTTAACAATACAAAGATGGGCAGAATTTGCCAGAACTTGGGAATTTACAGACAAAGATAGGAATGTACAAATACCTTTCGTAACAATAGTTAGACAACCAGATATACAATTCGGGACAAATCCAGTAACACAATATACAATTCCTCAGAAACAAAGATTTGATTACATGAAAGTACCAAACTATGATGGAGACTCTGTGGGTGTCGACGTTTATAAAATACCCCAACCAATCGCAGTAAACCTAATGTATGAGGTTAGATTTTTTTCATATAGAATGAGAGAGATAAACAAATTTAATAAAATAGTAATGCAAGCTTTCCAATCTAGACAAAAACACATTAACTGTAACGGTCATTATTTTCCAATAGTCCTAGAAACAATTGGGGATGAAAGTACGATTGACCAATTTGAAAGTAAGCGATTTTACGTACAAAACTTTGAAATGCAATTACAGGGTTATATTATGGATGAGGATGATTACGAAGTTACACCAGCAATTAAAAGAGTAGTGACCTTATTCGAAACACAACCTAATGTAGTACCTAGTCTAAACGTTACTAATAATTTAGATTCTGGGAGGGAAACAATAGAATACGAGTTAAGTTTAAGTTATATAGTTAACGTTCCACACAACCCTATTAATCAGACACCACCAATTACAATTAATGACACCGCTTTAATAACAACAGTTACTTTAGAAAATGTTAGAGATTGTTCAAATATTAGTACCGGATGTAGTGCTATTTCACCAATAATAGAAATTGACCCTAATACTGGTACTTGGATAACCACAACACTACCAATCCAAATTCTACCAAAGTATAAAATAAGAACGACAATAACCCCTATTGATAATACAATAGATTCAAAAGTTACATTAGTGGGGTATAGGAACGAAATCTAATCATCGTATAAGGTATCTTTTTTACGATGGGGTTTATTGACGCATTTTTCCTTGATTAGTCGTTCTACAAACGCGAACATTTTAAGACCATTTTTATCACAGTACTTTTTAAGTAGAGAATGGGTCACACCATCTATTTTAAGGTTTTTATCTCGTTTTAATTTTGACATATATAAATAAGTATGAAAAAAGTGTGATTTTTTTCATATTACCCCAAAAAAGCCTTCGTACTTTGATAAAAATCATAGTATTTATTATAAAACCAAGAATAACAATAAATTAAAAAATAAAGAAACACATGGCAAATCAAGTAGTAGTATCACCAGGCGTATACACATCAGAGAAGGATCTCTCTTTTGTAGCATCCAGTGTAGGGATAACAAGATTAGGAGTAGCTGGAGAAACTCTAAAAGGCCCTGCCAATCAACCGATTTTCGTACAGGACTATAACTCATACCAAACTTATTTTGGGGGACAAGACCCATCTGTATGGGCAGTAGGTAGTTCTTTAATACCTAAATTTGAGGGAAGTTATATCGCTAGGTCGTACCTAAGTGAATCAAATAATCTTTGGATGACAAGACCTTTAGGTCTTAGTGGGTATGACGCAACCGAGGCTTTAGTTATAAATCTAGGTGAAGGAAATATGGATGCTACCCAAGCAACACAACAAACAAACGCAGCGGGTGGTGTACAATCAGATAAAAGATTCTCAGCTATGACGGCGTGTGTTCTTAGAGTAAGAAAAAAACAAGGTGTTACGTTTGCTCAACCAAATTATGCGATGCAAATATTAAGAGTGGGTACAGCACCAGGAATGACAGAGGTGGCAGATGGACAATGGGTACCTAATGGTATTAATGGAGGAAGTTCAGCTACTGGTGTTGCGAGTACAACTAACATAGCACAACCAGCTAATATGCAGAATTACACTTGGGCAACAGCCGCTGATGATTTTGTTATACAAACTATGAGAACAGGAGGTGTTATAAGAGATACGTACGTTGTTAGTTTTAATCCAAATAGTAATAACTACATAACAAAAGTTCTAGGGACTAACCCATATTACGACTCTACAAATAATTCTGAAGCAAGAATATATGTTGAACAATTCTACCCTAAAGCAATTGCACAATTAGGTAAAGAATGGGGTGGTACTGCAGGTAATAGTTATCTTGATGGATTACCACATATGACTTGGTATAATGTAAATTCAGGATGGAGTAACTATACAGACACGTGGCAACCAATCTCGGCGACAGACGGACCAACAACTCCATGGGTTTATTCTGAGGTTAGAGGTCTTGATGTAGAAAAATTATTTAGACTTATTCCTATTTCTGATGGTGACACTGCGAATAAAAATATTAAAGTATCGTTCCTTAATTTAGATATTGACAACAAGACTTTTGATATAGCGATTAGAACATTTGACGATACAGACGCTAAACAATCAGTAGTCGAAAGTTTTAAGAATTGTAGTATGAACCCAGTTAGTCAAAATTATATTGGGAAAAGAATTGGTACCTTAAATGGAGAATACTCTTTGAGGTCAAGATATGTAATGGTAGAGATTGATGACAACGCACCAATAGATGCATTACCATCAGGTTATAAAGGATACCCAACTACAGATGGTCCTAATATGAGTGGAGTTACTAATTTCCAAGGGTCTACGTTTACCACATTTGAAGATTCACTACATTCACGTATCCAACCAGATGTATATTATAACTTAAACTATGATACTGTTAATGATAATGTTAGAAAAACTTATTTAGGACTTTCCTCTAAACTAGGTTACGACCAAAATTTATTTAACTACGCTGGGTGTGCAACCCTTAGAGGTACTGCTTGTGCAACAGCTTGGACAGGACATACATACGGTTTCCACTTAGATACAAGAGTTTCTGGATCAACTTTCTTAGGTGATACAAACTTATCAGATGGAAAACAATGGTTCTCAGGTTCAGTTGGAACCTTCCCATTCTACGTTAATTCCGTTGATTATGTTAACACTCCATACTATGGACCTGGATCAATTGCTTTAGCGGCATCATCACTTAATGTTTATAACCAGAAAAAATATAGAAAATTCACGGTAGCTTTTTATGGTGGTCATGATGGTTGGGATGTGAGTAGATCTAGTAGAACAAATACAGATAGTTGGAGAGAAAACCAAGCGGCAGGGTATAATTTAGGATATGGTAGTGGTAGTACAGGACCATACCTAGGAGCTTATTCCTTTAATAAAAATACTGACTGGTATGCTTACTATAACGCAATTCATAAGTTTGCTAACCCAGAAGAAGTTGATATAAATCTTTTTGCAACACCAGGTATTGATTATACAAATAATTTAACATTGGTACAGGACACAATTGAAATGATTGAAGATGATAGATCAGACTCACTATACATTGTTACCGCAGAAAATTATAAGGGTCAGACAGTAGATAATGCGGTAGACGCGTTAGAAGATTCGAATATTTCTAGTAACTATGTTGCTACTTACTGGCCATGGATTCAGTATAACGATGTTGAAAACAACGTAAGACTATACCTTCCATCTACTTGTGAAGTTCTAAGAAATATGGCAATTACTGATAATGTATCATTCCCATGGTTTGCAACAGCTGGTTACAATAGAGGTATAATAAAGGCTAATAAAGTAAGAATAAACCTAACACAAGATAATAGAGATGATTTATACGAAGCAAGACTAAACCCAATTGCGACATTTACAGCAACTGGACCGGTTATTTGGGGTAATAAAACACTACAAACAGCGTTATCAGCACTTGATAGAATTAATGTTAGAAGATTACTTCTTAGAGCTAGAAAATTAGTTTCAGCAGTGGCTGTAAGACTTGTGTTTGAACAAAATGATGAAATAGTTAGACAAGAGTTCTTAAGTTTAGTAAACCCAATTCTTGAAGATATTAGAAGAGATAGAGGGTTAACAGACTTTAAGGTTGTACTTTCTAACGACCCAGAAGAAATCGATCAAAACAAGTTGACTGGTAAAATATTTATTAAACCAACTCGATCACTAGAGTTTATTGAAATAGAATTTAATATTACACCAACGGCGACAAGTTTTGACGACATATAACGTAAATTAAAACTTTTATAAATGGCAGATCAAACACCATTATCCCCAGGAGTTTATGTATCAGAAAGAGAACTAAGCTTTAACGCACCAAGTATTGGTGCAACAACATTGGCCACGGTCGGAGAAACCCTTAAGGGACCCGCTCAACAACCAATATTCATTGAAGACTATAATGAATACCAAACATATTTTGGTGGGTTAAATACCACAGTTTTTTCTGGTAGTACTAGATTAAAATACGAACAACAATATATTGCTAAACATTGGTTAGCGGAATCAAACTCTATGTGGGCAGTACGTTCATTAGGGTACTCTGGATATGATGCTGGAGCCGCTTGGAATATTTCATTAAACTACGTACCAACCACGAATAATGTGTTTAGAGCATTTGGAGGGGGTGGTACTAACGGACATTATAATGGACTAACCCAAAGAGAATTAGGAGGGACGGGTATACCATATATGGCACCAGACGGTACATTAACTGCGATGACACTATATAAACCAACCAAATATTCTTTCCCAAATAATGCGGGGGCGACATCAATACAACCCGGTATGTTTAGTGGAGGTACATGGGGTTATGATTCTGACGGAGTAGGAACCGGGGCAGACCAATGGAAAATTAACGGTATTGCATACACCAACGCTGATGCTGCTGATATTGTTAAAACATCAGAAAAGAAACTAGGAATTATATTTTCATCAACAACATATGGAGGTGCTGGAAAATTAGTAGTTACAGGTAGTACAGGTGGACAATACTTTGACACTTCAGGATTACCTCACGTATCAGAGTTAACAACAACCTCGTATCCTTTATGTTTACTAAGTGGTCGAACATTTCAAATTACATCAAACGCATCCTTGGGAGGGTTACAATTCCCAATTCAAGATACAACAGGTACTGGACAACCATCAGTAGATGCCTGTGCGAGTAATGATGTGGGATTTGAGTGTACCAGACTAACAACAGGTAGTAATGCAACAACATTCCCTACAATACAATGGAAACCAGCCATTTCAATACATGATAATGGGGCTAACACTTCTAATATACAACCAGATAATTTAATACACGCTGGTGATGGGACAAGAGATATTAACCCATTAGGTTATCCAGTTACTGGTTGTACGGTACAACTTAATTGGAGGGCTGGTAATTTTATTGGTTTTCATTCTGGCGGGACAACAGGTTGGACAGCACAAACTTCAGGTACAGTATTTACTTGGTCCGCTTCTACCCAAGAAATGGTAGTTGCCACTTTAAGAAGTAGGGCGAAATACTCTGGTAATATTTATAGTACAAATACAGCGTATAACGGAGGTGCGTGGGGAGTTACAGACTACCAATCACCATCCTTTGGTAATAAGTCCGAATGTGACGGAACAGTTATCACATGTCCTGAAAAACCATTTAGGACTATTAACACAACAAATTATAAAGAAGATTTTTATCTATCCGGGTACACTAACGGAGCATCTGTAAATTCACAATTCCTTTATAAAGTAAGTTTAGACCCTAACTCTCAGAATTATATAAAGAACGTAATAGGTGCTAAAAAACATAACAATGCTCGTCATCTATGGTTAGAAGATATATATCCTAACACACTACTTAATTTAGCGTCTTCGGCAGTAACTTTCTCAAACATTAGTATAAATAAAGCACACACCAACAGGAATTACACAGAAACGTGGCAACCATTAGGTGCTTTAGAAGGACCAACAACCCCATGGATAGTATCCGAAATTATGGGTAGTACTTTACACAAGTTGTTTAGAGTTATTTTAATACCAGACGGTAATGACGCTAATGAGTTACTAAAGATTTCTATACAAGATATCGATGTCTTTACTAAAACATTTACTCTTACTGTTAGAGAATTTGCTGACAATGATTCATCCCAAAGAATAATAGAGGCGTATTCTAATTGTAGTATGAACCCTACAAGTCAAAACTTTATTGGTAAAAAAATAGGAACAGAAAATGGGGAATATGCGACTAGGTCACGATATATTATGTTGGAAATTGACGATAACGCACCAATAAATGCTCTCCCAAGTGGATTCCAAGGGGTGGTTGTTAGAGGATACAGTGGGGCGACCCATAGTAACGAAGTGTACCAAGACCCACCAACACAAACAGAAATAGCAAATGATAGTGGGTGGTATGGTAACGAAGCACCTAAACCATTCTATAATTTAGTTTATAATACAACATCTGATGATATTAAGAAAACTTACTTAGGGTGGTCATCTAAAAAAGGTATTGACCAAAATTATTTTAACTATAGAGGTCTTGAAACTTTAACAACCACAGCACCATATAAATGTGGTGCTAATGGAACATTATGGACTGGAAGAACTAAAGGATTCCACTTTGATAAAAGAGTATCCGGTTTAACAACAAGTGACGTAGTACAATACGAAGTTGGTGCTTATAGTTTTTACACGAGTGGTAGTACAGGGACATTAGTAGGTGATAGTGGGAATTATTATAAGAATAAGGACTATTTGAAATTTACAGTTGTTCCTTATGGTGGTTTTGATGGATGGGACGAGTATAGAATAACTAGAACAAACACAGACACTTATATAGTAGGGGGGACAGACTACGGAACCTTCTGGTACAATCAAAGTTTTACAACCTCTACCTGCCAAGTGACAGATTATTACGCTTATTATGACGCAATGAGGAAGTTATCTAACCCAGAAGAAACACCAAGTAATGTATTTACAACACCAGGTATCGATTATACTAATAATTTAACCTTAGTTAATAGGGCGAAAGAAATGATTGAAAATGAAAAAGGAGACTCTATTTACATAGTAACCTCAGATAATCCAAGAAATCAAACAGTAGCTTCAGCGGTTTCTAATCTAGAAAATGCTTCATTAAATAGTAATTATATGGCTACTTATTGGCCTTGGGTGAGGTATAATGATACCGAAAATAATGTAAGAATATACATCCCACCTACAGCTAGTGTTGTTAGAAATATTGGGTTAACAGATAATGTATCATTTCCATGGTTTGCGACGGCTGGTTATACTAGAGGTAAATTGGATGTTGATAGAGCACAAACAAAGTTAAATCAGTTTAATAGGGATGATCTTTATGAAGCAAGGATAAACCCTATAGCGACATTTAATGGTATTGGTGTTATCATATGGGGAAATAAAACCTTACAAACCACACAATCATCGTTAGATAGACTTAATGTAAGAAGACTCATGTTAAATCTTAAATCTAAAGTTAAAGAAATAGGTTTACAGTTATTATTTGAACAAAACGACGCTATAGTAAGACAACAATTTTTATCACTGGTTAACCCAGTACTAGAAGAAGTGAGAGCAAATAGAGGTTTAACAGATTTTAGAGTACAACTAAACTCAGATGTAAACGAACTAGATACAAACTCAATGACAGGTAAAATATTTGTTAAACCAACTAGAACCCTAGAATTTATTGAGGTAGAATTTAATATAACACCATCAAGTACGTCATTTACTGATTTAACTTAACGACTATGAGTAGAAGGTTATTACATGAAATAACAATGAGAGCTTATAGTTTCGATTGGGATGATAATATTCTTCACATGCCAACCATGATTCATATGGAAAAAAGACGTGGTAATGGGTGGGAACCAGTTAAGTTAACAACTGGAGAATACGCGGAGTTAAAAGACCACGAAGACTACCAATACCCCCAAGAGGACATTAGAAAGGCTTTTGTCGAATTTGATGACGATGAAGGGTTCCTTAGGAATGTAGAAGAAAGTTTAAGAAAAAAAGATTTTGCCCCAAGTTTTAACGATTTTAAGGAAGCTGTGATAAAAGCAAAACCAATATCAATAATAACAGCTAGACCACAATCCCCAACCACGTTAAAAAAAGGAGTTGCAATGATAATTGATAATAATTTTAACGATGATGAAGTTAATCAAATGGTTATTAATATAGAAGATAATTATGGTTTTACTGGAGAACAAGATGAGATAATTAATAAATATATTGAGTCAAATTACTATTATCCGGTCTCATTTAGAGACAGGTTTGCGGACATTAAAAAAGCAAAAGGTGACGCTTTAGATGATTTTGTTAATAATGTTACTAAGTCTTTCGAAAAAATGGATAAGAAAACATATAATAAAATGAGTGTTGGTTTTAGTGATGATGATGTGGATAACGTAGAAGAAATGATAAAAAAGGTAGAAAATGAAATGGCAGGAAAATATCCTGGTGTTAAATTTTACATATATGACACCTCTGAAAAGGGTAGAAATAAATTAATAGTACATACAACTTAGATAATTTTATATTTAGTTATATTTATAGTTGTATTCAATATAATAATACAAATTAAAAAAAAATAGAAAATGGCGGACTTACTAATGAAAATGCCGGTTCCTTACGAACCAAAAAGAAAGAATCGGTTTATAATGAAATTTCCTTCTGACTTAGGAATAGCAGAATGGATTGTATCTAGTGCATCTAGACCATCAATAACAATTAACGAAGTTGAGATTCCATTTCTTAACACTAAAACCTTCGTAGCGGGACAATTCCAATGGGAAACAATTGATGTTACCTTTAGAGATCCTATCGCACCTTCTTCATCACAAGCATTGATGGAATGGGTTAGACTACACGCTGAATCAGTAACAGGTAGAATGGGTTACGCAGCGGGATACAAAAAGAAGGTAGATTTATTCATGTTAGACCCAACAGGTGCTATTGTGGAAAATTGGGAATTAAGAGGAACTTTCTTAACTAATGTTAATTTTGGTGATTTAGATTATAGTGGTGATGATTTAGCAGATGTTTCAGCGACACTACGTTTTGATAGAGCAATCTTGAAATACTAAACATTATAACATAAAATATAATTTCAATATAAGGGCCTATTTAGGTCCTTAATTGTTTACAAAGTATTACGTTTTATTATTATTAATAAATAAACCGTATTAAAAAAAAAGTTATGTCAGAAAATAAAAATGAATTTGTTGTACCATTTGATGTTATCGAACTTCCTTCAAAAGGACTACTATACCAAAATTGTAGTGGGTCGATAAAAATTGAATATATGACCGCTGAGGATGAAAATATATTAACCTCCCCCAACCTAGTACAATCAGGTAAAGTTCTTGATGTTTTAATGGAACGTAAAATTAAAGAAGAAGGACTTAACGCTAAAGACCTTTTACTTGGTGATAGGAACGCAATTATGGTGTTTCTAAGATCTACAGCTTATGGTGAAATGTATCCAGTTAAATTAACAGACCCTGAAAATGGAGAAGAATTTGAGACTGAGATTGACCTTTCTACCTTAAAGGTAAAAGAACTTGGAGCTTCTCCTGATGAAAATGGAACGTTCTCTTTCGACCTACCAAAGACTGGAAAGACAGTAAAATTTAGATTACTAACCGCACGAGATGAGGAAGAACTTGTTAAATCAGAAGAAAGAAGAAAAAAACTGTTAAAAAACCAAGTTTCACAACTCTTAACATCAAGACTAGCTCTACAAATTATGGACGTAGACGGAAATAAGGACAAAAGTTATATACAACAATTTGTTCAGTATTTACCAGCCTTTGATTCCTTAGAATTAAGAAAATATATGGAAGAAATTGAGCCGGGTATAGATCTGAGGGTAGACGTGGAGTCTCCTTCAGGTGCCAGCTTTCGCGCTCTCGTTCCAATTACAGTCAGATTTTTTTGGCCTAACATCGAGTTATAAACCCGAGTTATTTAAGGAGATATATATTTTGGTTCATCATTGTGGATTTTCACGAGCAGATGTAATGATAATGCCGATATATGAAAGAAGGTTATATCTAGGTGAATTAACCAAAGAATTAGAGGAAAAACAGAAACAACAAAAAGCCGCACAACGAAAGGCAAATTCAAAGAGGGGATAGTCCCTCTTTTTTTTATATTAGATATTTATTGTAAAACACATACCTTTTGAAAACAGAAGAAAGAAGACATATACGTATAAAAGAATTAATGGGTATTAAAAAACCTTTATTATCTGAAGCGCCTACCCCTGACTTATTTGGTACAAAACCAAGTAGTGAGTTGGCCGACCAAGGACTACAAGCAATAGTGGGTGCGGAGACTTCGGTCGCCACCGGTAGAGCAATGATGGGTAACACCCCAATCTCCCAAGGGTACATAAATAGAGTTGTTTTAGAGTACCTAGACGGTACAGGACCCTTTGGGTTAACCTATTCGTTTGCAAAAGATGTTGTCGAAGGGGATACGGTCTATAAATCTAGTGAAATATTCTCAACAAAAACGGCTGAATATTTCGGAGAGACTTCAGGTGGTAACGCAATTATAGTTGACACACCAGACTCAACAGACGTTAAAACAAAAGATAAAGAAGAAGATATAGATAAAAAAGAAGAAGATAATAGAAACAAAAGACTAGTACAAATATTCAAAAGAATAGGGATAAAGTTCGATGTTAAAGATCCTTTTGTTGTATACTTTAGAAAAGGAATCAGACCAATATTGAGAAGACTTAAAACAGAATTCCCTGAGTATAATATAGAATTTCTTGACCAAGGAACAAATTCTAAAGAAGAAAATGTCATTATTGATAGTTTTTTAACTACTAAATCTATATTATTTGAGGAATATAAAGAGTCTATGAGACAATTAATGGACCTACATAAAGGTAAAAAAGAATATAGTAAAGATAAAAAAATGGTAGACATCTTAGATGGTGAGATAGAAAAAGAGAAAAAGAAACTACTTAAAATAATAAAACCAAGGTTTAAGAAAGTATTTCTTAAATACTTTACCTCATTAGATGATAATCAAATATTAAAACTAGGGATGTATCTATCGACCTTCTTATCCGGACTTAAAGAAGATTATCCACAATATAGGATAAATTATGGACAAATGAAGGTAACTGAGGTTGAAGAAAAGACAACCACCCCAAAAAAACTATCCATAATTTTAGAACAGGGTGTGAAAGAAGTTTGGATTGATAGAAGATACCCTTGTAAAGTTAAAGTGGGTGAAGGGGAAGAAACAACAAACACAATAAAAATATTGGACGTAATCTCTCAATTCGTATTCAAAGGAGGAACAACTTCGAAAAAAGGAGGAGGAGGTGGAGAAGGTAATACATGTCCAGACGGACAAGTATGGAACCCAGTGACTAATAAATGTGAAGAAAAAGAAGGTTCGTACGAATTCCCAAGTGGATTAACTAATCGACAAGATAAAGGAAAAAGATTTTGGGTAACAATGGAGATAACTACTTCTCCCGCAAATTACCTAAAATTAGGGTATGAAACAGATATACTACAACCACACAATCCTTTTGTGTACGTTGTTGAGATGTTGTTTAATGGTTTTGAACTAGAAAGAATAAATAGTAGCTCATTTCCAAACCAAAATTTCGAAGGTAAACAAGTTAGATTTATCTTCCCAGATGATATTAAAGGGGTAACATTCGGAAAAGAATACCAAGTAGAGGTTAAAAAAGAGAACGAATCACTTGGGTACTTAAACATAATAGTAACTGATATAGTTAAAAGATAATAAACCATGGCAGAAGGATCATCAACCTCAGACAGAATTAAAGAACTACAACAGGAGAGAGCATTACTCCAGTGGATGATAGATAACCAAAAAAGGGTTAACAATGGGATTAGTAATTATCTTAAATCAAGAAGAGAAATTCTAGTAATTGACCAACAAATATCAGAAGCGGCAAAACAAGTGGCAAAATCTCAAAAAATCATTGCCGATTTAGAAAAGGACAATGTTGATAGAATGGGGAAAGTGAAGAAGTACTACGCTGAGAAGATAAAAGAACAAAAAAAATACCATGCTGGGGTTAAAAAAACCTTAGATGATTTAGACGAGGAACAAAAAAAGTTAAAATCAACACTAAATATAATGAAGGCGATTACAAAATCGCTTAGTGACCAACTTGAAAAGTACTCAGAACAACACTTCTCAATCAAACAACTTAAGAAAGTATATTTGGAGTATGATAAAGCTGTTAGGATGACCCAAGTTAGTATGGGGGCAACCGCAGGAGCTGCGGACATGATTAGAAACAACTTAGCAGCTGCAGGGGTAGAAGGTGCTAGATATGGATTATCAGTTGCAGAAATGGCGGCTAATCAAAGAGAAATTAGTGAGAGTATAGGAAGACAAACTATTCTAACAAAAGACATGTTGGTTAAATTTGGTGTTATGAATAAGTTAGTACCTGGATTGGCTAATGAAATGGCTTCTTTTCTTGATATATTTGGTAAAGGGTTAAAATATTCGGGAGATATGATGGATAGAATACTTAATACGTCAATCTCAACAGGGTTAAATTTCACAACATTAGCCAAAGAAACGGCTAAGAATCTTAAAGTCGCAACAAGGTTTAGGTTCAAAGGAGGACTCCAAGACATTGAAGAAATTAGTAAAAAAATGGTTAGACTAAGAACCAATTTCGAATCCATTGCTGGTTTTGCTGAAAAAGTTTTTAGACCTGAAGGGGCAATTGAAGCAGCCGCACAGTTACAAGTTTTAGGGGGTGCTATGGCTAATCTTGGTGACCCTTTCATGTTAATGTCTAAAGCACGTAATGACGTTGCAGGGTTTACAACTGAAGTACTTAAAGCTACTAAATTCACAGGAATGTGGGATAAGAAGACAAAGGAATTTACATTAACCGCTAATGAGTTAGACCGTTTAAGAGAGTTAGCAAAAATTACAGGACAATCGTTTGAAGAGTTATCCGTACAAGCTAGACAACAAATTAGATATGATGTTGTTGGTGGAGAAATTGCGGGGACAAACTTCACTAGTGAAGATAAAGAATTGATTGAGAATTTAGCGGTGATGAAAGACGGTAAGTGGCAAATGAATCTTAGTACAGATCCTTTGGAAGATAAGTTTGTGGACATTGGTAAGGTAACACCAGAACAAATAGAAATGTTAACAAGTCAACGAGAAACACTGGAGGAACAAGCGAGATTAGCACTAACATTCCAAGAAAGATTTGATATGTTCTTACAACAACTACAAATTCTTTTAATACCAGCTCTAAAAATGGCGGCTGAAAAATTGGAAAGTTTTTCGAATTGGTTGGACTCTTGGAGTGATAGAAACAAAAGAAATGTTGCTTACATTTTAACTGGGGCCGCAGCACTTTTCTCAGCCGCGGCATTTGTGGGATTAGGGATGTCTATGGGAATAGGTTTTAAGATGACTTCAGGAATCGGTGGTGCTACTGGTGTTGGTAGTAATGCGTCTGGTTTGGGGGTGATGAGATCCGGTAAAGGAAGTATGATGAAAATGTTGGGAGCGGCAGCAGTGATAACATCTGTTGGTGCAGCGGTTATGATGATAGGTAAAGGAATACAAGCGGCCTCAGAGGGGTTTGCTAGTTTAGCAGAATCTATGTCATCATTACCAAACAAACACCTAATGGTTTTTGAAGGGTTAGTAACTAAAATTGGTGTTGGTGCGTTGATTTTAGTTGGTGGGTTAGCCGCTTTAGCTTTTGGATTAGTTGCGTTTGGTGCAACTGCGAGTGTAATGCTTCCAGCCACTGTGATTCTACTAGCACTTGGGGCAGCCGCTTATATCTTTGGAGCTGCGGTGTCCATAGCCGCTAGAGGTATGTCTGTTTTAGCAGATTCTATGACTAGAATGTTAGCGGTAGAAGGTGGTGGTGGTTCGTTGTTTATGATGGGAGCAGGTATTGCAAATATGGCAGCGGGACTAACACTACTATCAAATCCATTTGCGATGATTGGGATGGGAATGGCGATGAGTTTCATAAGAAACCTTGGTAAAAACGGTCCCGGTGTGTTAGCAGCTGCGGACGGGGTTAAATCACTAAGTGAAAACCTAACTAGATTAAAGACATCAATGTCAGGTTTTGACGAAGGAGGTGGTATGTTTGATAAATTAACACAAATTGACAAAATGATAACCAGAACACAATCAAAACCAATCCAAGTAATAGTAAAAGGTGATTTAGGAGGTAGATTAGATGTAAATATTGTTGGTGCGGCTACTGAGAGAAAGATATTACTCTCAGATGGTAAATTCTTAAATAACTTAACAAATGAGATTGAAAAAAGAGTTGATCTAAATGAAAAGGTAAGTGGTAAATAGAAAATATGGGAATTAATATAGATAATACAATAATTAATGGTGTTACACAAGCAACTACAACTGCTGAACTAAGAGAATGGTTATTAAATAGGAATTTACCTAATGTAATAACAGAATCGGGGTTCCAACAGAATGTACAAATGCTCCAAGAAGCTTCGGTACTATTTGAGGAATCCAACCAAGACTTCCTACAATCACTAGTAGTTGGTAATGAGTTTTACCAAACCGGGGCTTACTACAGTGCGGGGGTTAATTTTGGTATGTTAAACGGACCACAATACTCTATAGATAACCTAGGTGATAGTAATATTGACAGTACAACTGATTCATCTGGAAATTTAATGCCACATATTTCTTGCGACCTACCAAATTATATATTTCCAGTGATATCAAGTTCACCATGTGAAATAAACTTATTTGGTACAGAATTAGAATACACGGCAAATAATCTAGATTATTATGAAGTACCAACTTCAGACGGTAGGTTAGTTTCAGAAACATACAATCCTGAAACATTTGGAGTTCTCCCACCATTTGGTAATACTAGAGTATCTAGTGGTTTTGATTTTATTAAACAATATGGTGAAGGGATTGACTCTTTAGTTAAAAAAACACAGAACCAAAACCCAGCAGTTAATCCATACTCTTGGTTTAACTCTAACCCAACAATGTACGACCTATTCATTTCACCTAATTTCGATGGTAATTTTATGAGGTTTGATTCTACCGCGTTAGAACTCTCACCATTAGATAATAGATTCTATGGTCTAAAAATTAGTCAAAGAGGGTTTGAGTTCAACAACGCTTCCGCTCCTGATGGTTCAGGGGTTAAAACTTTTTACACTCCTCTACAACCTTATAACGATGGTTTTTCTGACGCACCATCTACTTTAATACAAAATACTAGAATATTAGAACAATGGCTTCTTGGTTCTTATGGTAGTAGAATAGTTAGGGACGCTCATTTACTAAGAAACTCATTCACATCTGATGATATGTACCTTAGTAATAGCCCTGGACTCCCAGGTATTGATTCTATCGAAGGAACTGTAGGATTAAATAACCATTATTTAAGTTTAGCTTGGGTATTATCAGGACCAAGAAAACCAAAATCAAATACAAATTATTTTGTACAACAACTAACCGCGTCTCAGATGGACCCAACAGCGCTAGCAGGAGGACTTGGAGAATCAGTTATTGATCAGGATTTTGGTTGGGATAGGGCATTAATACCTGACTTTGCTGCGTCAAACACTGCGCGAAAAGTAGAAAGTGGTGCTAGATGGCAACCACAAAGGACCATTGGTAATTTTGAATTAACAGAGGAGGTGGGGACAAAAGGAATACTAAATTACACCCAAAGAATAATTAACAACTCCACTGATGGTGCACAAGGAGTGGTAAAGGTTGGTGATTATATTAGACAGGATACTAAGTACATTAAAACAAAAAATGGACCAATTAGTAGAGGTTCGGGGGTAGACTCAATTAATAACAGTGGTCAAAAACCATTTTATAGAAGTTGGATTAGAGCAAAAAAAGAAGAAGTAGTACAAGGGGGTGAGGACGGATCACTTCCGTTAAATTACTCAAGGTACGATGCTTTAATAAGACACCAAGGACTAATACTAGGTGGTAATCGTTCTAGTTGGAGTGGTGGTAAAAGTGTAATAGAAGAGACCGGAGGTGCGCATATTGCTCAATCCGGTCCCACAGACACAAAAAGATTTATGTTTTCTCTTGAAAACTTAGCCTGGAAAGATGACCATGACAGTCTTTCACCTCATGAAATAGGACCAAATAAGGGTAGGATAATGTGGTTCCCACCATACGTTGAGAGTTGGACAGAAAACTCAAGCGCTAACTGGACACAAACAGACATTTTAGGTAGGATAGAACCTATTTTTACCTATAAAAATTCATTTAGACAAACCAACCTTAACTTTATGGTTGTAACCGACTACCCAGAGGTTTTGGACACAATAAGTAAAGATTTTTCACCATCCAATTCCGATATGGAGGCGGCTCAGTTCTTCGCAGGAGAAGATTTTGATAGATATAAAGATGCTATAACAGATGGTAAATCAATGGGAGGTAACTCACAATTCTTTGAAGATGTTTCTGCTGTAAAATTAAAACCATCTAGTGAATTTTTAGAAGATGTTAGTGAAAGTGTACCTAATGGTTTTGACACTGAGGAATTAACACTTTATTATTTTAGTGGGTGTTCACAAATAAATTCTGCATTTGTGGAGTGGCCATATACCAATACAGAACCAGTTTGTCCAAATTGTGGAGAGCTTTGGGAAGGACAATATAATAAAACAACCGAGGCAGAAGCATATGTAACACGAGGAGGGGATATAAAAATAGGGGTTAGTGCTAAATTACAAGAATTAGCAGAGTGGTTAGTAACAGAACAAGGAAAGAGATATAAAATCCAGGTCCAATACTATAGGGGACCAATACAAAAAGACGCAGGAGATGATTTCCATGATGAAGAGATTCAGATACCAGATGAGAGTCCGGGTAATCAAGGCGAATTTTTTACAGACACAATACAAAAAGTGAATCCTTTATCTGAAGAAGCAACAGCTCTTATAAACAAAGACTACCAAACCTGTGGACCAAATAGAGGAGTGAAGGCGATAGACTTATTACAAGGATTAATGAATACCTATGAAGTTACTAATTTAGAAACTTTATTGGAAAAAAGAAGTGATAGTTGGTATATGGAGGATGCGCCTGATGCTGGTAGATGGGAAACAACTTTTGGTGGAGATACTCCATACAATGAAATAATTTTAGAAAAAGACAACCAATCAACAACTACAACAGTTATTGATCCGAATTACACCGTACCATATCCGGGGTACATTCAAGCGTTACCAATAACAATAAAAGTAATACTTAACCCAGAACTAACAACTCAAGATGCTAAAGATGAGGCACAAGCAACCTTTGAGGCTGATAAGGCTACGGTTATTGAAGAATATGAATCAGGAGGAAACGACAGAATCCCAACAGGGACGTTCTTTAGAGAATTAGAAGAAAAAGACACTTTCGCTTATGAAAATTATAAAGAAAAGATAAATAATTTTCACCCAGCTTTTCATTCAATACATCCTTGTGAGTTTAATGCAAGAATGACATTCCTAAATCAATGCCTAAGACCAGGTAGTTCAATAGAAGGAATAGCTGGTCCTAATAATATGGCTTTTGGTAGACCTCCTGTGTGTGTTCTTAGGTTAGGCGACTACTATAATTGTAAAGTTATTATCAATAATATAGATTTTAGTTACGAACAACCATTTTGGGACTTAAATCCGGAAGGGATTGGAGCACAACCATGGGTTGTAAGAGTTTCCATGCAAATGTATATAGTTGGTGGAATGAGTCTTGGAGGACCATTATCACAATTACAAAATGCGGTTTCCTTTAATTACTTTGCAAATACAGAACTTTGTGAATCTGATAGAGCAAAACCTAGTACCCCAAAAACTGTAACAACTACACAAACTGAAATTCCCGAAACAATTATTCCTAACAACTCAGGAACTGGGGAAATTCCCGAAACAATTATTCCTAACAACTCAGGAATTGGTAACGAGACAGTAACTAACCAAACAACGGCATCAGTTGGTCTTGTAGAAAACGAAATAATATGGTCAGGATTTATATCGAGTGGTACCTTAAACAACGCATATGACCTTACTCTCATTCCCCCTACTTCACCCATTGCTGGGGGGGTTGAACTACTACCAAACAACTTCACTAATTCATTTAGAACTACAGCAACTTTACAAAGAGTTGGAACCGAAAACCAATATAAGATATCTTGGTCTTATGCTGTTGCAACAACTGCTATTAAATCATCAACTCAACAGATAGACGCAGTTACAGGATTTCCAGTCGTTGATAATCAATTCAAACCTGTTATGGACGTTAATCCGATTAGTGTGGGTGATAATGTGACACATTATACAGAGGTATTTGAAGATACTACTAATTGTATCAAAGATAATAATCCTGGATGTACAGTACTTTTAACTAAGATGATTGAGGTCGGGGACTCGATAGAAACTTATTACGAAGGATGGTTTGATAGTAATTACCAACATATGGTCGCAACTACTAGACCATTGAAACCAATAATGAAAATAAATTATTGTTATAGTATGACAACTGGTGACCCACATTCTAATAGTACGTTTGACGAATGTCTAATAGACCCAACAGGGAATAAACTTGAAACAGATGGGACTGCGGTAAAAACCTTTTATAAAAATTAAAGAAAATGAGTTTATATTACAATAGATATCACAATATGACAGACAATGGTAAACCAAAACCAATGCCGTTCATCACACTACCTAATAAAGCAACCGATAAGTTTATAAAATATGAACAAGGAGTTACCAGATTTGATAAACTAAGTAACCAATACTATGGTAACTCATTACATGGGTGGTTGATAATGCAAGGAAACGCGGAATTTGGAGGGATAGAGTTTACGATTCCTAACGGAAGTATCATTAGAGTACCATTCCCTTTCCAAAAGTCTTTACAAGACTACGAGAATGCAGTAAATAGATATCTTAAACTAAATGGTTAAAATATGGGCGTAAACTTAATTGATCCGAATGAAGAGATAAGAAAATATATTGGTGGGGGAGCGGGGTTACCATTCCCTAATAGTAATAATGCGGGTTCGGTAACAACACCACCAGAAGATTTAGTACCCTATGCTAATTTAAGGGTTATACTTCCAGGAAGGAGTGTAATAGTCGATGATGTTGCGGACCAAGTCCAAAAACAAGCAGAGATAGGATTCATTGTACCATCCCAACTACCTCCTGAAAATAAAGGAAAAATGGGTACCTCATGGTCTGAAACAGGAGGGTTGTCAGGATTCATGAAAGATAAAGACGGACAATACACAGTCGACGGTTTAGGAAACCTACAAAGAGAAGGGGGTTTTGGAGAAACGTTTGGAATAACCGATATATCAGTTAAACTTAATGCTTCTTTTGAACCACAAGTGTTTATTAGTTTTGTAGATATTAGAGGGGCTTCTTTAATGGAACCAGGGTTAAACTCTCCTTACGCTGCTTTCTTTCACATGCCCTACCCTTTATTTACTCTAGACCTGAAAGGATACTACGGGAAAGGAATTAGTTACAAACTTCACTTAATGAAGTTCAATTCCAAATTTGATGGAGAGTCAGGGAATTTTATCATTAATTGTGAATTTATTGGATTTACGTTTACTTATCTCGCTGATCTTTCTGCGATATATTCAGATGTTGGTCCTGATTTATACGGACAATATGTTAGTTCAGACCCTAATTATTTTAGGTCTTTGAAATTAGGTAATAATATATCTAAAAAACCGTGGCCAGAAGGTACGATGACTCTAGGACCATATATGAACAATATTGCAGATATGGCGGCAAAAATGGAAGCAATAGAAAACGATGAAAACACTCAGAATGTAAAAGATATGACAGCTACGGTTGTTATTCTTAAAGATGTTATATTATATTGGAAGGAAGTGGTGGTAACTCATCTACGTCCGGACGATACGAATGATATATACACTTACAACCCCCATGACGAAACTTTAACAGTAACTGAATGTTTTTCAGCGACTACAGAAACTTTATTACCGATTATAGATGTTAAAAAGAAACGAGCCGCTAATAATAATGGGTACTATATGGACTTACTATTATATATTAGGGGGTATCAATCAAACACAGGTGGTGACATAGAAGCTGAAAAGAAATTGAAAATAAAGGCAGCTGGTGCTTACCGACCGTATGTAACATCTAGATTTGGTGAAATACCATCTAGTTCAAAAAAGAGACTTAATGAAGATGACGAGTCGAAATTACCTGAAATTGACCAAATAAAAATGGAATATGATGGACCTGTTAAGTGGGATCATGATGCCGACGTTACAACATCAGATTCTTATGGTGATGACTCTTCAGGTAACCCTGGAACAACAACAGATTACGATAGTAGTACAGCAACACAAGCGACAGCAGAAGGGTGTGCTTTGGTAATTGCTAAGTCTTTTTTATTACAAGCTAAAAAGTGTCTATCTCGAGCTGAGTTGATATTACAAGAGTTGACAATAAAGAAAAAACAAGAAGAGGAGAGAGTTAGATTATCTTCATTAGTGATGCCACCTACCCTTGAAAACATATTTAAGTTAATATTAAATGGGATGGACGGGTTTAACGTAACACTAACCAATGTGGGTAAAATGGCCAATAAACAACATCAAGACGATGGAGGATTAAGGGCTAAATTAAGAACTAGTGGGACAGGTACTGATATTAAAGATAATCAGAAACAAGTCTTCCCATTTCCTTTAGTTTATAAAACAGAAAGGGATAGTAACTCTGGAACATCCATTAAAGGTCAATCAGGAATAAGGACGGTAAAGATATTCCCAGGTCACGTTTACGTTGGTGGTGCTTATAGTTATCCAGATTATACAACCGATCCTTTTAAGTGGCCGGAGATTACCTTTGTTGAGAGGTTAATAACAACTTTAATTGAAAAAACACGTCAGATAAATAGTGCGTTTGACCCAGATGGGGATAGTTTTACTGATGAAGGAGGGTATGCACCGGCTACAGTTGAAGAAACACCACCTTCAGGTAATCCATATGGTAAATTAACAAACGTCCAAAGACAAATTATTCCATTATTTATGTTAAGGACCATGTTAAGATTGGGTAATGCTAATAATTTTGGTAGTTCAGGTGAAA
>Ga0115003_10000705_pt1 | contig 29522 bp, 25 predicted proteins | sample ArcticOcean_MG_C_7_FD_88736 | JGI IMG/M metagenome (GOLD analysis project Ga0115003, IMG submission 88736) | Marine microbial communities from western Arctic Ocean - ArcticOcean_MG_CB11_88 | ecosystem: Environmental > Aquatic > Marine > Oceanic | place: Arctic Ocean: Canada Basin | collected...
GCTCGTCGGGAGCGGGCGAAGGCCACGTAGATGATGAACAGCCCCATGAATGCGACCCAGCCAATGAAAGCGACGAGCGCAGCGATCGACAGCGGGCGTGCCCAACGCTGACCCTCGCCGGGTTGCTGCGTGGTTTCGGCTTGCCACTGGAGTGCCGTGCCGTCGAGCGGGACCGCCCACTCGAGGATGCCGGCTTGGTTCGGCTCGACGTTCGTTGTGTCGCTCTCTAAAACGCCGGGCAGCGAAGCTCGGACAGTGACCGACATGTTCTCTTCTGGCGTTGCGTCGGCGGCGGCAATCTGCGCGGCGAACGGCTGTGATCCGACTGCAGCGACAAGGTCGGCGTCGGCGAACGCGTCGAATCCGTCGACGAGCACGAGTCGACCTCGGAGCTGGTTGGTGGTGACGTCACCGTTGAGGCCGCGACCAACTTCCATTTGAGTGAAGGGCGGGCCGAGGGACTGCAGCAGGTTCGTTGCCTCGCCCTGTGAGCGGAAGGGGTGTGTCATCTGGAGGAAGAGCCCGCCTGATCCATCGCCCGGGGCGCGTGGCCCGTCGATGGACCACCCGGCTTCGATCACGTCGTTGAGGACCAGATCATCGGCAAGCGTTGGAATCTGATCGAGGATCTCTTGGTCGGCCACGATGGTCACCGCGATCTGGCCCGTCCCGTCGGGATCAACGACTACGTCAACAGTCACGTCGAGTTGGCATGCAGTCAGCGCGACGGCAAGCGTCAGAAAAGCCATCAGCCGCCGAATCACATTCGCCATTATGTCGCGCGGTGGCGCCGGAAAGGTGGCAAGTGCTGGACCACGAACCGAAAACAGCGAACGCCCCGACGGCAGACCGTCGGGGCGTTCGCTCAGCAGAACGCTGAGATCACTCGGCTGCTTCAGGTGGCGGCAGCTGAGCCTCCGGCGGAGCGGCCGGCTTTTCGGTCGCGGTCATCTCGAGTTCGACCGACGCGGGGGGCACGAAGCCCTCGACGGCAGTGAAAGTGAACTTCTTCTTGCCCTCGCGCTCGGGATCTTCTTCAGTGTCGACAACAATGATCTCGCCTGCCGAGAACTCCTTGTACAGGATCTTCTCGGACAGCGAGTCTTCGATGTGGCGCTGGATCGCACGACGCAACGGGCGGCCACCGAGCTGCGGGTCGTAACCGAGTTCGGCGAGCAGTTCCTTGGCGGACTGCTTGACCTCAATGCCCAGACCCTGACTCTCGAGCTGTCCGGTGAGGCGCACCAACTGCAGGTCGACCATCTGGAGCACTTCATCCCTTGAGAGCTCGTGGAAGACAATGGTCTCGTCGATGCGGTTGAGGAACTCTGGCCGGAAGTGGTTCTTCAGGCTGTCGTTGACCTTTTCCTTCATGCGCTCGTAGCTCATGGCGGAGTCGTCGGTCGTGAAGCCGAGGTTGGCCTTGCGGAGATCCTGCGTGCCGAGGTTCGAGGTCATGATCAGCACGGTGTTACGGAAGTCGACGCTGCGACCCTGGCTGTCGGTGAGGCGACCCTCTTCCAAAATCTGGAGGAGCGTGTTGAACACGTCGGGGTGGGCCTTTTCGATTTCGTCGAACAGGACAACGGAGAACGGCTTGCGACGCACCGCTTCGGTGAGCTGGCCACCGTCTTCGTACCCGACGTAGCCCGGAGGCGAACCGACGAGACGACTGACCGTGTGCTTCTCCATGTACTCCGACATGTCGAGTGTGATCAGCGCATCGTCATCACCGAACAGGAACTCAGTGAGTGTCTTGGCGAGCTCGGTCTTGCCGACGCCTGTTGGGCCGAGGAAAATGAACGAACCCGACGGACGCTTGGGGTCCTTCAGGCCAGCACGAGTGCGGCGGATCGACTGCGACACGGCGGCCACAGCGTTCTCCTGGCCGATGATCCGCTTGTGCAGTTCGTCTTCCATCTTCAAGAGACGCTCGGTCTCTTCTTCGGTCAACCTGTAGACGGGGATGCCGGTCCAGAGTGCGAGCACTTCGGCGACGGCTTCTTCGTCGACTTCGTCGAATAGGTCGACACCGGAGGCCTTGACCTCGGTCTCTTTTTCGGCCTTCTCTTCGAGCAGTTTCTTCTCTTCGTCGCGCAAACGGCCAGCCTCTTCGAACTGCTGCTCTTCGACAGCGGTCTTCTTGGCGTCCTGTACGTCGGTCAGCTTCTGCTCAAGCTCGCGGAGATCGGGTGGTGTGGCCATGCGCTTGATGCGCAGGCGCGAACCGGCCTCGTCGATGAGGTCGATTGCCTTGTCAGGAAGGAAGCGGTCACTGATGTACCGGTCGGCGAGGTTGGCTGCAGCAACGAGGGCCTGGTCGGTGATGGTGACACGGTGGTGCGACTCGTACTGGTCGCGGATGCCCTTGAGGATCTCGATCGTGTGCGCCAGCGACGGCTCTTCGACCTTGACTGGCTGGAACCGACGCTCAAGTGCAGCGTCTTTCTCGACGTGCTTGCGGTACTCGTCGGTCGTTGTGGCACCAATGGTTTGGAGTTCACCGCGAGCGAGCATTGGCTTCAGAATCGACGCAGCATCGATCGCGCCTTCGGCAGCACCGGCACCCACGAGGGTGTGAATCTCGTCGATGAACAGCAAGATGTCGCCGCGCGACTTGATCTCTTTGAGGACCTTCTTCAAGCGTTCTTCGAAGTCGCCGCGGTAGCGCGAGCCAGCGACAAGTGAGCCGAGGTCGAGCGTGTAGAGCTGCTTGCCGGCAAGCGTGTCGGGGACGTCGTTGTTGACAATCTTTTGGGCGAGGCCTTCGACGATGGCGGTCTTGCCGACGCCGGGCTCACCGATGAGCACCGGGTTGTTCTTAGTGCGACGCGACAGGATTTGCATCACGCGTTCGAGTTCTTTCGAGCGGCCAATCACCGGATCGAGTTCACCGTTTCGGGCAGCTTCGGTGAGGTTGCGGCCGAACTGATCGAGGATCTGGGAGTTACCGCCCTTCTCGTCGCCGCCTTCCTTATTGCCTGCGCCGACGCCTGCGGCCGGCTGACCGGTTTCGGAGGCCGAGCTACCGCCACCCGTGGATCCGGCAGGCCCTTGGTAACCGGACAGCAACTGGATGACCTGCTGGCGAACGCGGGAGAGGTCGGCGCCGAGCTTGACGAGCACCTGTGCCGCAACGCCTTCGCCCTCGCGGATGAGGCCGAGCAGGATGTGCTCGGTGCCGATGTAGTTGTGGCCGAGCTGCAGTGCTTCGCGCAGCGATAGTTCGAGAACCTTTTTTGCGCGCGGTGTGAAAGGGATGTGGCCAGACGGAGACGAGCCGCCCTGGCCAATGATCTCTTCAACCTGGCTGCGTACGGCTTCGAGGCTGATGCCCAGCGACTCGAGGGCCTTGGCTGCAACGCCTTCACCCTCGTGGATGAGGCCCAGCAGGATGTGCTCGGTGCCGATGTAGCTGTGGTTGAGCAGCCGGGCTTCTTCCTGCGCGAGCACGACGACTCGTCGTGCTCGGTCGGTAAATCGTTCGAACATCTGCTGCCCTTTCGTTCAGGGGCCCCTCAATGAGCGCCGTCTGCGGGATGCGAAACAGCGCTCGGAACCAGTGAGCTAACTCTACCGGCGACCTGTGACGGTGCCAGATCGAGCCCCGTGACAGGTTTTCCACAAGTTCGAGGAATACAAGCGGGCGTTGATTACGTAGTGCGCATCGCAGCCCGAGGCGAGACAGGCGCGGGTGAGCCGCTCTGCACGAAAATCGGGCATGATCGGCCTATGCGAATCGTCCTCATCATCGTCGGCCTCCTTGTCACCGTCATCGCGGTCGCGGCAATCATGATTCGCCGTCTCGACCACGATGCGGCGGTCTGGCACGTCGATCCGCTCGTTGCCGCGAAGCCGAGCACACCGAACTCGTATCGAGTTGGGCCCGACGGCACGACGGAAGCGGACGCAATGGCAGCGACCTTCGCGCTGTCTGCTGCGGATCTGGCAGTCAACTTCGACGCCATCGCTCGCGGCGCTGGCACTGCAGTCGTTGGCGGCTCGGTAGCCGAGGGCCATGTGACCTATGTGCAAACCAGTGGCCTCTTCGGCTTTCCGGACTACGTGTCGGTGAAGTTCATCGAGATCGATGCCGCCAACAGCACGCTGGCAATCTTTTCCCGATCGCGCCTCGGCAAGAGCGATCTTGGGGTCAATAAGAAGCGCGTCGAGGCGTGGCTCGGTCAGCTCAGGAGCTGACTTAATGTTGATCTGAACCGAACGATTCGCGCGAATGTCACGCGCTGACGCTCGCGATCAGGCAGGCTGACGAAATGCATGTCGTGATCGTTGGCGCTGGCGAAGTCGGCTGGTATCTCGCACAACGTCTCGGGGCCGAGGGCCACGACGTTGTCGTCATCGAGCAGAACAAGGCGATCGCGTCGGCAATCAGTGCTCAGCTCGACGTCCAGGTTGTCGTCGGCAACGCGACATTGCCGTCGACGATGAAGGCCGCACGGATTGATCGCGCTGACCTCCTGGCCGGAGTCACGCAGAACGACGAGGTCAATCTCATCGCATCGCTCTTGGCGAAAGAAGCGGGTGTCCGACAGACCGTTGTCCGCATTCAGACCGAAGAACTCCGCGATGAGGCCGGCGCACGGCTCCGTGAGATCATGCGGGCTGACGTGGTCATCGATCCCGACGCTGACACCGCCGACGAGATCATGGCACTCACCCAGGCATCGGGCGCCGACGAGGTGTACCAGATGTCCGGTGGCGATCTACTCGTCCTTGGCTGCACGATCGGCGAGGGCGCAGCGTTGGCCGGAAGTACGCTCGCAGAAATCGGCGCATCGTTCGAGCCCGACTGGCGCTTCCTGTTCGGCGCGCTAACGCGTGACGGAGAGACCGTCATCCCTCGAGGAGATCAACGCCTCGAAGCCGGCGACCACGTTCGAGTACTCACCAACCGCCAGAGCCGTAACGAGATCCTTGAATTGCTCGGCGCTTCACACCAGAACGCCAAGCGCGTGATGGTGCTCGGCGGCGGCGCCGTTGGCACCCGCGTTGCCGAGCGACTCGAAGCTGACGGAGCCGATGTCGTTCTCGTCGAACACGACATCGAACGAGCACGCGTGCTGAGCGAGAAATTGCCGCGAGTCACGGTGGTGCAAGGCGACATCGAAGACACCGACATGCTGAGCGAGGAGTCGGTCACCGACAAGGACCTCGTGATCGCGGCCACAGGTGACGACGCAGCCAACGTGCTCGCTTGTGCCTTTGCCGCGACCGGTCGAAACACGTTCACCGTTGCTGTGATTCATCGGCTCAGCCTGCTCCCGCTCGTTCGCCAATTCGGCATCGACGCAGCGCTGAGCCCACGCACTGCATCGGCCAACGCAGTGCTGCGTCACGTGCGCGGCGGAACCGCGTCGGTGGCGACCTTCCTTGAGAGCGACATTGAAGTCGACGAGATCGAGATCGAAGCAAATTCTGAGGCAGACGGTGCCGTCGTTGCCGAGTTGCATCTGCCGCACTCGATCGTACTCGGCGCCGTCATCCGCCCCGGAGAAGCCGGTCGCATTGTGCGCGGCAACACCGTTCTTCATGCGGGCGACAACGTCGTGGTTTTTGCCCGCCCCGATTCGCTGCCAGCGCTGCGCAAGGCATTCACCTGTGGGCCGGACCATCGGTGAGCAACCTCGAACCGCATGGTTCGCATCGGCTTCACCGGCCTGACACCCACGCGCTGCTGAACCCGCGAGTGTCGGTCTTTGGTGACCGTGGCGAGCGACTGTTTGCCCAGAAGCGACGACCTTCGCTCCTGCTGAACGTCGTCGGCCTGACGCTCACCGTTGTCGGAGTCGGCATTGCCATTTCCGGCATTGTTGACGTCATCGATGGCGGTCCCGATGTCGTCGCGCTGCTGATTACTGGAATCATCACAGCGATCGTCGGTGCGGTCATGTGGCAGGGCACCGTCGCTCCACAGCAAATTCGCGTGCTCGACGTGTTCACTACCGTCACCATCGCGTGGGTGACCATTGCCGCGGTCGGTGCCATTCCATACCTGGTGACGGGACACTTCACCCGCGTTGACGATGCGCTGTTCGAAGCCATGTCTGGGTTTACGACCACCGGTGCAACAGTCACCCCCGACATCGAATCCACATCAAAAGGCTTGCTCTTCTGGCGGTCAATGACGCAGTGGATGGGCGGGATGGGCGTCATCGTGCTCGTTGTCGCCGTGCTGCCGACGGTTGGATCGGGCGGAATGAGCCTGCTCGAAGCGGAAGCGCCGGGCCCCACTGGCGAGCGGCTCACCCCTCGCGTGCGCGAAACCGCGCGCCGGCTCTGGGCGGTCTACGTCGGCTTCACCGCGCTGATGGCGGTCGCGTACTTCGTAGCCGGGATGAGCATTTACGACGCGGTGAGTCACTCCTTCACGACGGTCTCGACGGGGGGCTTCTCTCCGTACCAGGCCTCGTTCGGCCACTTCGAATCAGCTCTACTCGAATGGATTTGCATCGTCGGCATGCTGCTGGCTGGCGGCAGCTTCACGCTGTACTGGCGCGCTCTGCGGGGCAACGTGAAGCCGCTTCTGCGCTCGACTGAGTTCCACGTCTACCTCGCGTTCGTGAGCGCCATCACGCTCTGGGCGTTCGTGACTGCGGGCAACAACGGCGGTCAGTCGACTGGATTCCGTGATGCGCTTTTCACCACCGCGTCGACGGTCACCACGACTGGCTATGTGGCGACCGAATACGGCCTGTGGAGCCAGACGGCGCAATCGTTGCTGCTGATCGCGCTGCCACTCGGCGCCATGGCCGGCTCAACTGCGGGTGGCATCAAGTTGCTGCGGGTGATGGCAGTGTCGAGTTTCGCCCACCGCGAGGCGCTGAAGCATCTTCATCCCAAGCTGGTTCGACCAGTCCGCGTCGGCAATGCGTCATTGTCAGATGACGTTGCGGGCAAGGTTGTTGGATTTTTGCTGCTGGCGTTGGTGATCTTCGGCGGCGGATCGTTTGCCATCGCTGCGACAGGCCCCGACTTGATCACCTCGTTCTCTGCGTCGGCGACCGCGCTTGGCAACGTTGGCCCCGGCCTCGGGCTCCTGGACCACACGGGCGATTTCACAGTGATTCCGAGGGCGGGCCGGTGGATTGCGACGTTGCAGATGCTCCTCGGGCGCCTCGAGATCTACCCGGTGATTTTAGCCCTCTCGGTCGTCACCCTCCGGCTCCCCAAGAGACTCCTCCCGCGTCGCCGCGGCCACTGACCCACACTCACAGCCCGCACGTCTGCGGCGAGATGAGAACCCCGTTATCGCTCACACAAAACAAATTTGGGCAGGCCGGGCAGGCAAGGCAGGGATCTGGATGCGCGGGTGGCCGCGGCGCCCGCTACCAGCTGGGGGCGAAGCGGGAGATGATGGAGGCAACGCGGTAGGCGCGTTCGGCGCCACCGGCGCTGGCGTCGTTGCGCATCTCGTTCGTGGCGATCCGTAGGACGGCGCCCATCGCAGCGTCGTTGCGTGAGGCCACACGGAGCGCTGGCTTCAGGATCGCGGGACGGCCGAGGAAACGAGCAGAGAGGCGGCCGACCTTGCGATATCGACCGAGTTCCTCATTGAGCAGGACCGGGTACCGCTGGAGTGAGGTTGAGTTGCCGGTGGTCAAGGCCTCGTTGAGAACATCGGCCGCCAGTCGGCCACCCAAGAAGGCGGCCTCGAGGCCGTCGCCGTTGAACGGATTGGCGGCGCCGGCGGCGTCGCCGACAACGAGGAAGGTTGGACCCATCTTGGGTGCCACCGAGCCACCCAGTGGAAGTCGCAAGCGGGTCGGCGCCTTGAGCCCGGCTTCGGGATCGATTTCCCAGTTGTCGGCGATCGACGCGCTAAAGGCCGTCAGGAGCTTCAGCGTGTTCAGGCTCTTAATATTCCGGTGGCTTGACAGTACGCCCACGCCGACGTTCACGTTGCCGTCGCCCATCGGTGCAATCCAGCCGTATCCCGCCACGGGCTGGCCGTTCGGGTCCGAGAGACCGAGCGAAGTCTCCACCCAGGTTTCGCGAGCGCGTGGCGACGCAAAGTAGGTGCGCGCAGCAATCGCGTAGGGCCACTTACGTTCGCGGCTCGTACCGAGCCCACGCCCGAACCGGCTGTTCGCCCCGTCGGCGACCACGATGAATCGTGCGCGGATGTCGCGAGTTTCGGTGACCTCACCCGCGTCGCTGACAAGTTGGACCGTGGCACCACGAACGAATCCACGCTCGGCAATTGGTGAAACGGCCTCATGGCCCATCAATAAGGAGGCGCCCGCAGCAACGGCACGATCGCGTAGATGCTCATCGAGCCGATCACGGCGTACCACGATGCCGTGTTGCGGGAAGTCGGGATGTTCTGGCCACGGCGATTCGACGGCGTGGCGGCCGTGCGTCATCCGGACGCCCTGCACAAGATGTCCGCCGATCTGCGTCGGGTCAACCTGGATGCTGGAAAGTTCGGCGACCGCACGTGGCGACAGGATGTCGCCGCACGCCTTGTGGCGCGGACCGCTGCGCTTCTCGACGACAGTGACGTGGTGGCCGGCACGAGCCAACCGTGCAGCGATGCTCGATCCGCTTGGACCGCCGCCGACGACGAGGACATCAGTGGAGATGGCAGTCGACGGGCTCGGCACGAAGGTCAGTCTGTTCCGAAAGGTTGTGTGCTGGCCAACGGCGATGCGTCGGCCGGGTCAGCTACGGCCAGGGATCGGTGCGGAACCGATCCGCGTGACTTCAATCATCGATTCACCGACCGGGACCGGCTCGATTGCATTGTCGGAGGCAAGAACGACCGCACCGGTTGCGACCTCTTCGAACAGTACCGATTCTTCTGAGCACCACGTCTCGAATTCGGTTTCGTATTCTTCACTGGTGGGATCGGCCCCAGCAAGTGTGTAGCGCTCGTGGCAAATCACAGCGACGATCTCCTCGTCGCTGAGCTGGCCACCAAAGCCGGGCATGACGCCTTTGACACCTGTTTGGTGGGCTCCGCCGTCGCGGTCCGGGTTGCCGTACACCTCGACACCAGCGATGTTGTACTGCTCGGTGCCGTAGTAGACGTAGCGGATTTGGTCTTCGATGTTCGGGAAAGTCTTGAGGACTTCGCCTTCGGTGAAGGCATAGCCCACACCGCCGCCACCGCCAGCGCCGTGGCAGCTGGCGCAGTTGTTGTAGACCTCTGCGCCTTCGCCGATTGGGCCGGCAGAGACTTCGCCGCCATCGGTCAATGCACGCACGTACATGAAGCCCCACACGGGCATCAGCGACAGCGTCGCCATTGCCCAAAACGGCACCTTGCGCCGCTCCTTGTAGGCAGTGACGTAATGCGGGTCGGGCTTTGGCGGCTGCGGAGCCGAAGGCTCGGCAGCGGCGGTGCGCCCAGCAGGTCCACTCGGAGGCGGAGCTGCAGCGGCGGGAGTTGCGTTTGGAGCCTTCTCGACGGCCCCACCAGCAGGTGTCGCGGTGGAGGCGTCGTCGCCGCCCTGGCCGATTGCGGAGCGCCGTTCGCGCGACCGCTTCAGGAGATGTTCGGGGATCTCAGTCACTGGGCAAAGGATAGATGGTGAACGAGCGGTCGCGTGAATCTTAGAGAGTGACAATTTCGCTGGAACCCGTCACACTGCTTTGAGCAGGCGCTCCGATATTTCACGGGAACGCCCATGCACTTTCGCACAACCTGGCGCGCGCGTCACACTTGCGTGCCAGACTTCGTTCGTCCCGAAGCCATGAGTACACTTAGTGATTGAAATCACGAGTGATCTGCCATTGGCGGCACGATCGAACAACAAACAACTCCGCAGTACGAAAGCAACTCAGAGGACTCACCACCAACGATGATCGCAATCGATGTCTTGAAGTGGCCTGGTGTCAACCAGGCGTTCATTGTGTCTTTCGTGGCAGCCGTACTTCTGACGCTCGCCGTCATTCCGTACGGCCAGCGACGGAAAAAAGGCCAGACTTTCACCTGGGGCGAAGCAATGCTTGCCAGCACCTACGCGTTCGGCGTCTTGTTTCTGACCTATGGCGTCGTTCCCCACCAGTGGATTGACCATGCTGACAAAAACCTTGGCTGGTCAAAAGACAAGCTGATGCTGGGGCCGGGCCAGATCCTCAAGCCGCAGTCGCTCGGAGGGTGGAACCCCATCACGTTGCAGTACGAAGCGCTTCGCGACATCATTGTTGTCTTGATTCACGCCGTCTTCTTTGGCCTCAACGTCTTCGTGGTGATCTGGTGGCAGAACCGTGGCAAGGAAGTCCAGAAGGAACTTCCCGTGTCCTCGTACGGTCGTCCTCTGGTGAAGAAAGCCTGATCTGATATGGCTAAGACCGACGCAAACCCCCCGATGATGCCGTTCACCGACGATTACACGTTGGTGGAAGTCGACGCTGACTACCTGAGCAAGGCTGTCAAGCCGAAGCAGTTCATCCACATCGATCAGTCCGAATGCATTGCTTGCGAGGGCTGCGTGGACATTTGTCCGTGGAAGTGCATCCATATGGTGAGCACGTCTGCGGTGACCGAGGCCATTGGCACCGAGCAGCCAGGCACTGACCCGTCAGATGCCTTCATGTTCACGATTGACGACGACATCTGCACACGTTGTGCATTGTGTGTCGACCGCTGCCCGACCGGGGTCATCATCCTCGGCAAGGCCGGCTCCGCTACGGCGGCCGGCGATTATCACATGCGTACCAACAACCATGGCTACGGCTATGGGATGAGGCTCTGAGAGAGATTCATGTCTAAGACGATTGACGACAAACCACGCCCGAGCGTGAAAGACCGCGTGAACCAGGCGGTTGACGCGACTCAGGGCAGTCAGGCCTGGAGCTCGATCTTCCGGCCTGGTTCGATCTTCCGCAAGGGCTACACCGACAGCCCGCGCAACCGCTCGTACGTCATCATGAACTCGGTGCTGTACCACTTGCACCCGGTCAAGGTGAAGCGTCACGCAGTGAAGGTGTCATACACCCTCTGCCTCGGCGGTCTCAGCTTTTTCTTGTTCATCCTGCTGACCGTGACCGGCATCTTCTTGATGTTCTTCTATCGGCCCGAAGCAACCGCAGCCTGGAATGACATTCAGAACCTCCAGACTTCGGTCACCTTTGGTTTGCTGGTCAGAAATATGCACAGATGGGGGGCCCACTTGATGGTGCTCGCCGTGTTCTTGCACATGGCTCGAGTCTTTTACCACGGCGCCTACAAGCCGCCCCGTGAGTTCAACTGGGTGATTGGCGTGATCCTTCTGACCCTCACCCTGCTGCTGTCCTTCACCGGGTATCTGCTCCCGTGGGATCAGCTCGCGCTGTGGGCGGTGACTGTGGGTACCAACATGATGGGCTATACACCCGTGTTCGGTAACGAGGTCAGATTTGTCTTGCTGGGTGGTGCCGAGATTGGCTCCGAGACTTTGCTGCGCTGGTATGTGCTCCACGTCTTGTTCCTACCGTTCATCATCGTTATCTTCATGGCAATCCACTTCTGGCGAGTGCGGAAAGATGGCGGTATTTCCGGTCCGTTGTGATCTGGATATGACCTCCGTAAGTATTCTGATGTTGAATGGACGTGTCCCTGAGAACCAGGGACGGAAAGATGAAGGGGCGAACTCATGACCGAGATCCCAGAACATCTGCTGAAGCGGGCGCAAGCCGCCCGTGAGAAGTCCGCAGACGCCGCTTCTGCTGCCGAACCAGCAGCGGCCAGCAGCGAATCTGCAGCGCCAGCAGGCGATTCGCGCATTCCCGAAGCGCTGCTGAAACGCAGCCAGGCTGCCAAGGCATCCAAGGGTGACGCCCCGACTGCTGAAGCCTCGCGAGGCGGAGGCGTTGCGGTTGCCGACAAGGTCGGCGCCATAGTCGCGGCCGCCCCTGCCAGCGGTGGCATCCCCGTCGGCGCAGGCCCGGGCGGTCATACCCAGCGTCTACTGACGGTCGTCAAGTCCGGTTCGATTCAAGACGTCAAGGCCACCCCGGTCGACAAGGTCCACACCTGGCCGCACCTCCTCGCAGCCGAGTTCGTTGCCGCCCTGGCCATGACGGCGTTCACATTCATCTTCTCGGTGTTCGTTAACGCTCCGCTGCTGCAGCTCGCCAACACCAACGCGACACCGAACCCCTCGAAGGCCCCCTGGTACTTCCTTGGTCTGCAGGAATTGCTCACGATGTTCCACCCAATGGTGGCGGGCGTGACCCTTCCCGGCGTTGGCGTGATCTTCTTGATTCTCGCCCCATTCGTGGATCGCAATCCGTCGAACAAGCCCGAAGATCGCAAGTTCGCCACATCGCTCATGACGGTGCACCTCATGTTCTGGGCTGTCCTCGTCATGATCGGTTCGTTCTTCCGTGGCCCCGGTTTCAACTTCGTGTTGCCCTGGGTCGACGGCCTGTTCTTCGAGCTCTGAGTCAACTCACAGCCCATTTGAGTACGTAGTAAAGATCGTAAAGGAGTTTCCCCCATGAGTACCGCAGCAGTCATCGCCCTAGCAATCGGCGTCGTCGTTGTTCTTGGCGCCATCTCGTTCGCCACGCTTGCTCGCAAGAGTGATGTGCGTGGTGCCGGCGCCCTGTCCAGCGAAGCAGTCAAGCGCGACAAAGCCGGCCGCAGTGCCGCAGATGTCGAGGCCGAAGCAGCAGCTTCGACTCGTACCGGTGCCGATGCCGAAGCTGAAGGCGTGCAAGCCCGAAGTAAAGAACTGGTCCAAGTTGGCGCTGAGGATTCGACGCTGATCCCGTGGACCCCACCGGATCCCGAAGCCATCGGCGTGTCACGCCGGCAGTTCTTCAACCGCGCGACCGTCACACTGATGAGCGCTGGTATCGCATCGTTTGCAGCGGCCTCTTTCGTGGCATTTTTGTGGCCCTCGGGCACGGGCGGCTTCGGCGGCAGCGTCGCTGTTGGCAAGCTCGACGCGATCAAGGCAGGAATCAAGCAGGGGGGCGGCTTCTTTTATGTCCCCGAAGCCAAGTCATGGATTACTGCGTACCCGGTCGAAGCGCTGCCTGCCGCACGCACGATCTACACCGACAACATCCTGGTTGGCATGGAAGCTGGCATTGTTGTGCTGAGCCAGAAGTGCCCACACCTCGGCTGCCGTGTGCCCGAGTGTAAAACGAGCCAGTGGTTCGAGTGCCAGTGTCACGGTTCCCAGTACAACCGTGTCGGCGAAAAGAAGGGCGGCCCCGCACCTCGCGGTATGGACCGATTCCCCGCTGTGATCTCGCCAACCGGCGATGTCTCGATCGATACCGGCACGAACGTGACCGGGCCCGCGATCGGTGTGAATACCACCGGTCAAGAAGCTGAAGGCCCGCACTGCACGGGTGGAGACGAACACTGATGATTTTGGCCTCAACGACGGGAACAATCGCTGTCATCAGCGTCGTTTTCATTGCGATCGGTTGGGTTGTTTACGGCATTTTTAATGTCGTGGCAGGCCGCAAGGAGGTCGGTTCGGAGATCGAGCTCGCTGCCAACCGCAAAGAATATTACGACGACGAGACGCTCGAAGGCTCGCGCCTCGAGCGTGTGCAACTCTTTGGTGTGCTGCTCCTTGCCCTGATTGTGGTGATGTTGCCTGCGTACTGGGTGTTCGAGCCCAGCCGTCAAGCTGGCGCCGAAGAGGGCTGGAACAACCGTTTTGCCAGCTGGGGGTCGCAGCTCTTTGCTCCGACCGCAGAGGGCGGCTTCAATTGTGCAGGCTGCCACGGCGGCATGGGTGGCGTGGGCGGCGAAGCGCCGTTCACCGTTACCGACAAGCTGACTGGCGAGATCACCGCGGTCAACTGGAAAGCACCAGCGATCAACACTATTTACTATCGTTTTGATGAGTCTGAGGTCAGATTTATTCTGAACTACGGCCGCCCGTTCTCGCCGATGTCGCCGTGGGGTCTCGTCGGCGGTGGCCCGATGAACAGCCAGCAGATCGACAACGTTCTCGAGTACCTCAAGTCGATCCAGCTCCCGCGTGACAACTGCGGCGCCGGCGAAGTCGAAGCCTTCAGCTTCTACGGCCAAGAACTCTGCCAGAGCGGTTCCGTTCCCGAAAACATCGCGAGTGACATTGCGGCCTCAATCGATGGCGCGATCGCCTCTGGCGAAGCAGCCAGCGTTGGCGAGGCCGTCTTCAACCTCGAACTCGGTAGTGGCGCGTACAGCTGCGCTCGTTGCCACACACAAGGTTGGAGTTACGGAAACCCGGGTCAAACCGGCCAGGGCGCCTATGGTTGGAACCTCACTGGTGGCGCAACGAACAGCCACTTCAATAACGAAGCCGACATGGTCGCATTCTTGAAGAACGGTTCTGAGTTCGGCAAGGTCTACGGTAATCAAGGTCAGGGCAGTGGTCGTATGCCTGGTTTTGGTGCGATGCTGACTGACGAGCAAATCGAAGCAGTCGTCGAATACGTACGGAGTTTGTGAACAGCATGTCATTGTTGGCAATTGGATGGGAACCCGAACTACGCGGTCTCCTCACGGTCATCATCGGCGTTGTCGTCCTGATGGGCAGTATCTACATGATCATGGCAACGAACATGGGCTCGCGCCTTTCGTTCCTCGTCACCCTGACCGGGCTGATGGGTTGGATGGCCTTGATGGGCGCCACCTGGTGGATCTACGGAATTGGCCTCAAGGGTCCCGAGCCGTCATGGGCCGCAATTCCGGGCCAAACAATCATTCAAGACGTTCCTGCGCTACGCAGTGCTGGTGCTCTTGAAAGCCTTCCGGACGGTCACGAGGACGCACCCGCTACGGAAGTGCACAAGCTTGTCGAGCAGCAGTTCTTAGAAGAGGGCTACATCAAGATCTCCACTGGCAACCCGGCATACGGCCAGGCTCAGGCTGCTGCGAGCGAGAACATCGAACTCGATGGTGCCCTCTCAGCAGGCCAGTACGAAGTTACTGAGGTTTTCGACACTGGCGGCGAGCGCTATCCGTTGATTGGCAATAACCAGTCCTTGGACTTCTTTGCCTTCTTCCACAAGCCGCATTACACCGTTGTTGAGGTCTCCCCCTTAATTCCCGTTCGGACTGAGCCAGGCCGAGCGCCTGCCGCGGCCGAGATTGACGAAGCAGGGCAGCGCCAATACGTGTACATGGTTCGCGACCTCGGAGCGAAACGCCAGCCGGCAGTGGTTCTGACTATTGGTGGAGGCGCGATCTTCCTTGCGCTCTGCTACCTCCTGCATCGCCGTGAGCGCATCTTGCAGGACAACCTCTCCAGCGCCGTCGCCACGGCATAGGTCAGGCTCCTATGGCGCAATATCTCCCGATCATTTTCTTGATGTTCCTGGCTATCGCCTTCGGTGGCATCAGCTTCGTGGCGTCGCGAGTGCTCGCGCCAAGCCGGCCATCAACGGCCAAGGAAGCGCCCTACGAGTGCGGCATCGTCCCCACACGAGACCTTCCCGAGCGTTTCCCGGTCAGCTTCTACATTGTCGCGATGTTGTTCATCATGTTCGACATCGAGATCATCTTCTTGTATCCGTATGCGGTTGGTCGCGACTCACTCGGGTTCTACGGCTTCTGGGCGGTCCTCGCCTTCTCGGTCATCTTCTTCCTCACGTTCGTGTACGAAGTGGCCCGCGGAGGCCTTGACTGGGGTCCGCTGCACAAGTACCGGAACCTCGAAGCCGAGGCAGCAATCTTCTCTCCCGAACGCACGATGTCGTCAACCGTCCGTCGCGTCGGTAGCGAAGGTCGTCTGCCAAGCAGCGACGCACCATCCGAACACGAAGCCGCATAGGCCGCATCGCGGTCGCGGCAGTCCGAACACCCCCGAAAGCCACAGGAGTCTCAACATGGGCATCGTCAACGATGTGCTCGACGACGGAATCGGTGGGATCGCGCACAACGTCATCACCGCCAAGCTGGAAGATCTCGTCAACTGGTCACGTTCCCGCTCGTCATGGCCAGCGTCATTTGGTCTCGCATGCTGCGCGATCGAAATGATGGCCACGGGTGCTGCGCACTACGACATCTCGCGTTTTGGCATGGAAGTGTTTCGCGCGTCACCACGCCAGGCCGACATCATGATTGTGGCGGGTCGCGTCAGCCAGAAGATGGCCCCGGTCCTGCGCCAGGTGTACGACCAGATGATGGAGCCCAAGTGGGTCATTTCGATGGGCGTGTGCGCCAGTTCTGGCGGGATGTTCAATAACTACGCCATCGTGCAGGGTGTCGATCAGATCGTCCCGGTCGATGTGTATGCACCAGGTTGCCCACCCACTCCTGAGACGCTGATCCACGCCATCGAGACGTTGCACGGCCTCATCGAGAACGAAGAAATCTTGAAGCGTCGCTCCGCATCGGGGGCGGGGGCAAATATTCATGTTGAGCACATCGATGCGACCTCGACACCGGTGCTTCTTGGGATGAAGTCATGAGCGACGACGCCAGCACCGCCCAAGAACAAGCCGAAGTAGCCGAGTCCGTTGCACCGGCCATCCACGGCTGCCCGGTGACAGATTCGAATGGCCAGGAAGTCATCCACGCCAGCGTCGAGCAGTACCTCGACGTCGTGAAAGCCCTCGCCGACGAGGGCTACATCATGTGTGTCGACTTGTGCGGTATTGACTATCTCGAATTTATGGATCGTGCGCTTCCCGCCGACATCGAGCCGCAGCGTTTTGAAGTCGTCATTAACCTTCTCGACATGGCGCACCGGCGTCGCACACGGCTCCGCGTCCAGGTGCCCGAGGCGGACCCGACGGTCGCATCGTTGTTCGAGATTTACCCTGGCACCGAAGCAATGGAGCGCGAGGCATATGACATGTTCGGCATCTTGTTTGCTGACCACCCCGACCTCACACGCATCCTGATGCCCGAGGACTGGGAGGGCCACCCGCTCCGTAAGGACTACGACGTGGGCCGCATTCCAGTTCAGTTCAAGGGAGCCAATGCATGAGCACCACAGAAGAGAAACTGACTGGCCAGCAGGCCGACAACACCCGAACGGGAGACGCGGTCGACGAAGTTCTCGATCCCTCGGTGAACAAGGTTGCCAGCACCGACGACCTTGGTAGGAACTATCACCTGTTCGTTGCCGGCACCGACGAAGGCGATCAGAAGCTCAAGCCGCGCAGCCAGACGACGGCGCGTGAGCTGCTCCGCGAAGTCGGCTCCGTTCTGCGCATGTCCGAAGCCGATGCTGCCAACTTGGGCGAGCTTCCTGACGACCCCGAAGAAGATCAGACGATGATCATCAACATGGGGCCCCAGCATCCGTCCACCCATGGCGTGCTCCGACTGATGCTTGAGCTCCAAGGTGAGACAGTCCTGCGCTGTAAGCCGATTATTGGCTATCTACACACCGGCATGGAGAAGACTGCCGAGCAGCTCACCTTCATGCAGGGCGGCACCAATGTCACCCGCATGGACTACCTGAGCCCACTCAACAACGAGTTGGTCTTCTCGATGGCCACCGAGAAACTTCTCGGCATCGACGGCGACATCCCCGACCGGGCCGTGTGGATTCGGATGCTGCTCTCTGAGCTCAACCGCATGTCGAGCCACCTGCTGTTCATGGCGACCAACGGTATGGACCTCGGCGCCGTATCGATGATGATCTATGGCTGGCGTGAACGCGAAGAGGTACTGCGGTTCTTCCAAGAGGTCACTGGCCTCAGGATGAATCACAACTACATCCGGCCTGGCGGCCTGGCAGCCGACCTGCCTGCCGGATGGCGCGATGGTGTGCTGCGTATTCTCGACCTCCTCCCGCCGCGCCTCGACGAGTACGACATCTTGATGACCGGTCAGCCGATCTGGCGCGAGCGTCTGCAGGGTGTTGGTGTGATCACACCCGGCGAAGCACTTGCTCTCGGCGCCACCGGCCCCATTCTTCGTTCGACCGGTGTCGAGTGGGATCTCCGTCGCGACCAGCCCTACATGCACTACGACGAACTCGAGTTCGACGTAGTGGTCGGCTCCTACGGCGATGCGTTTGATCGGTACGCAATCCGCCTCGCTGAAATCCGTGAGTCGATGGTCTTGGTCCGCCAGATTCTCGAACGGATCCCCGAGGGCGACTATCGCATTCAGGACAAGAAGGTCACCCCGCCGCCACGTGCTCGTATCGACGAGTCGATGGAAGCGCTCATCCACCACTTCAAGATCTTCACCGAAGGTTTCAAGGTCCCAGAGGGCGAGGTCTACGTCGGCATCGAGAGCCCCCGTGGCGAGATCGGTTGCTATATCGCATCCGATGGCGGCCCTAACCCGTACCGCCTACATATGCGCGATTCGTCCTTCGTCAACATCCAGTGCCTGCCACACATGATGCGTGGCGGCCTTGTTGCTGATGCCGTGGCGATCATTTCCTCGGTGGATCCAGTACTTGGCGGTGTCGACCGATGACGAACTCCGTCGACATGATTTCGTTTACAGGAGCTGGCGCATGAGCCGTTTGTCCGACCACAACGTGGCCATTGCCAAAGAGATCATCGGGCACTACCCGAAGCAAAAATCGGCGCTGATCCCGCTCGTTCATCTCAGCCAAGAGCAGAACGGTTACGTCACTAAAGATGCGATGCGACATATTGCCGAACTGGTGAACGTCACGCCGGCCGAGGTGCTGGGTACTGCATCGTTCTACGAGATGTTCAAGTTCGAACCCGTCGGCAAGTACGTCGTCAACGTGTGTACAACGTTGTCATGTGCACTGCTCGGCGCCGGCGAACTCCTGCACCACGCCGAAGAGAAGCTCGGCGTCAAGGCCGGCGGCACCACCGCTGACGGGCTGATCACGCTCGAGCCAGCAGAGTGCCAGGCGGCATGCACCGAGGCCCCGTGCCTGCAGGTGAACTACCGCCATAAGTACCGCGTCACCCATGACGATTTCGACCAGATGGTCGATGACCTCCGATCCGGAAAGCTCGAATCCGAGATTCCGGCGCATGGCACGCTCGGCATGCAACGCCAACACATTCCTGACGACAAGGGCGTGGGTGCAGTGCATCCCGACGACGTCGTCGGTGGTCCGGTGTGGATCCCCGTCGCCGTCGAGCCAGATACTGAAGGGGCATCCAAGTGAGCCACCACACGAACTCCCAAGGCGCCGAGACGCACGACTACATTGCGGGCTTCTACATCGGCGATCGCCCGAAAGTCGTCACCTCGCGCTTCGAGTACGAAGACAGTCACACGCTCGAACGGTTTCTCGCAACCGACGGCTACGAAGGCCTCAAGAAGTGCCTGACAATGTCGCCGCAGGAAATGCACGACGAAGTCCGCAACTCCACCGTGCTCGGCCGTGGCGGCGCTGGCTTCCCGGCGGGCGTCAAATGGGGCTTCACCCCGCAGGGCGTGTGGCCGCGCTACCTCGTTGTCAACGGTGACGAGTCGGAGCCGGGCACCTATAAAGACCGTCTCCTGATGGAACGCGATCCGCACCAGCTCATCGAAGGCTGTCTGATCGCCTGCTACGCCGCCGGTCTGTCACAGTGCTTCCTGTACGTCCGCGGCGAGATGGCCGTTGCGCAAGAGCGCATTGCTGCGGCCCTCAACGACGCATACGCGGCTGGCTACATCGGCAAGAACATCCTCGGCACGGACTTCTCCGTCGACATCGTGCTGCACTGGGGTGCAGGTGCCTACGTCGTCGGCGAAGAGACAGCACTGATTGAGTCGCTTGAAGGCGAGCGCGGGATGCCTCGCCTGAAGCCGCCATTCTTCCCCGCAGCTGTTGGCCTCTACGGCAAGCCGACCATCGTCAACAACGTCGAGACGCTTGCCAACCTTCCGTTCGTCGCGATAAACGGGTCGGCGGCCTACACAGCGATTGGCACGCCCACCTCGCCCGGCACCCGCATGGTTGCTGTGTCAGGGCACGTCAAGCGGCCCGGCGTGTATGAGATCGTCAATGGCTCGACGACGTTCCGCGACATCATTTACGGCGATGAGTTCAGCCAGGGCATCCGCGACGGCAACGACATCAAAGCCTTCGTGCCCGGTGGTGGTTCGGCGCCATGGTTCGTGGAGGATCAACTCGACATCCCATTCGAAGGCAAGGAAGCCAGCGCTGCCGGTTCGATGCTTGGATCGGGCGCCATCATGGTGATGGACTCCACAACCGACATACCCGCCGCTGCGTACACACTCACGAAGTTCTACGCCCACGAGTCGTGTGGAAAATGCACGCCGTGCCGCGAAGGCGGCACCTGGCTGATGCGGATGCTCGAACGAGTGATCGCTGGTCATGGCACCGATGCCGACCTCGACCAAATGCGTGAAGTCGGCCAGACGATTTGCCCCGGTGATATGCCGCATGCATCGAGCGAGCGCCTCGGCCTCGAAGCGGTGCCGTTCCCCTACAAGATGACCACGATCTGCTTCGTTGGACCCTCCGCCTGGGCGCCGCTGCATTCGGCTCTCACGCTGTTCCCCGAAGAGTTCGAAGCTCGCGTTACCAAGGTGCCCAAGCGAGTCTCCATTCCCGTCACCGCACTCTCAGGAGCTGACGCATGACCGATGTCCCCACCGAGGTTGCCGAAGAACCCGCAATCGAAGAAATTTCTGAGCCGGAGCCCGACCCCAACGCCGTGCAGGTCACCCTGAACGGCAGCGCGGTCACCGCGCAGAAAGGCGACCTCGTCATCGCGGTTGCCGAAGGCAACGGCGCTGCTGTGCCGCACTTCTGTTATCACCCCCGAATGAGCTCGGTCGGCATGTGCCGCCAGTGCCTCGTCGAGGTCGATACGGGCCGCGGCATGCAGCTTCAGCCGTCGTGCATGATCACCGTGTCACCCGACATGAAGATCGACACCGAGTCGCCGACAGCGAAGCGTGCCCAAGAGGGCATGATCGAGTTGCTGCTCGCTAACCATCCGCTCGATTGCCCGGTCTGCGACAAGGGCGGCGAATGCCCGCTCCAAGATCAGTCGTACGCCGTTGGGCCCGGTGAGAGCCGGTACGTCGAAGAGAAGCGTCACTATGAAAAGCCGATCCCGATCAGCGACCTCGTGTTGCTCGACCGAGAGCGTTGCATCCTCTGTGACCGTTGCACGCGCTTCGCCGACGAGGTGGCTGGCGACAAGCTGATTGTCTTCACAGAGCGCGGCAACAACACGCAGGTGATGACCTTCCCGGACGAGCCGTTTGCTTCGTACTTCTCGGGCAACACCGTTCAGATCTGCCCGGTTGGGGCACTGACCGCGGAGCCGTACCGCTTTAAGGCGCGACCGTGGGATCTTGAACAACAAGAATCCACCTGTACCACATGCTCGGTCGGCTGCCGCACCGTTGTCCAGTCGAGCCGTGACGAACTGCTCCGATACCAGGGCGTCGACTCCGACCCGGTCAACCACGGCTGGCTGTGCGACCGCGGGCGCTTCAACTTCGAAGCCGTCAACTCTGAGCACCGTCTCACTCAGCCGATGATCCGGACCGAAGCTGGCCTGATCGAAGCCAGTTGGAGTGGCGCCATGGCGTCCGCCAGCGGCCTCATCCGCGAGACCCTCGCCAACGGCGGTCCTGCGCGCATTGCCATCCTCGGTGGTGCCCGCGGCTCCAACGAAGATGCATTCGCCTGGGGTCAGCTCGCCGACGCGATCGACACCCCGTACCGTGATGCGCAGCTGGGTGACGGCCTGCCTGGCGAGCTCCTCGGCCTCAACCGGGCGACCATCGACGAAGCGGCCAATGCCTCGACGATCGTGCTGCTGGGGCCCGACCTGAAAGAAGAACTGCCGGTTCTTTACCTCCGACTTCGCGATGCAGCAGAGAAGAAGCGCAGCAAAATCATCGAGTTCTCCGCGACCGATACCGGCCTCAGTCGGTACGCATGGAAGAGCGTGCGTCATGAGCCCGGCAATCAGACCGACGCTGTGGAATCTGCCATTTCTGATGCCGATATTGCGGCGCAGCTCGCAAGTGGCGACGTTGTCATCGTCGCCGGCCGGCCAAACCTGGCCGAGTCATCCGACGCCACCGTCGCAGCGCTGCAGGCAATGCTCAACGCTGCGCCGGGGGCCAAAGTGCTCCCGGCACTCCGCCGCGGCAACGTTGTGGGCGCGCTATCGCTCGGCATGGCACCGACCGGCCCGGTCGGTGACCGCGGCGACGCGATCGACGCGTTGACCGCAGCTGCCGAGGGCAAGATCGATCTGCTGATCTTGGTTGGCGCCGACCCGCTCAGCGACTGTCCCGACACCGACCTCGCACGTCGTGCGTTGGCCGGCGCTCGTCGCATCATCTCGATCGATACGCATCCGTCTGAGTCGACAAAGCTTGCTGACGTCGTGCTTGCCGCTGCTGCCTACGGCGAGAAGTCGGGCACTACGACGAATCTCGAGGGGCGCGTCACAACACTTGCTCAGAAGGTCACCGTCGTAGGGACCGCCCGTCCCGACTGGATGATCGCTGTTGAACTGGGCATGTCGCTCGGTGACAACTCGTTCGGCGCCGACCACCCGCTGGCCGACGTTGCGTCAGTCAACGATGTCACCGATGCAATTTCGGCAACCGCACCGCTCTTCGCGATGGTCACTCGCCAGGCGCTTGCGGGCGATCCCAACGGAGTGATGTCGGCGCAGCCCACTGCGTTGCTTCCGGCTGTGTCGGTCGCGGTGGCAGGACGCAACAGCTACGACTACAGGCTGGTGGTCAACCGCAAGTTGTACGACGGGGCTATTGGTACGGCGATGTCGCGTTCGCTCGTCAACCTCGCACCGGGTGCAGCGGCGCACGTTCATCCGCTCGATCTCGACGGCATCGGCGTCACCGAAGGCACAGAAGTGAAGCTGATCAGCGCTAAGGCAACTGCAGTGCTGCCGGTCGTTGGCAACAACAACGTCCCCCGCGGCGTTGTATGGGCGCCGTTCAACCAGCCCGGGACTGGCAGTATCGAAGACATCATCGACGCCACTGCTGCCAACACCGACGTTCGAATCGAGCGGATCTGATGCTCACCTCGCAACTTGTCAACGGATCTGTGGCCAATGGCTTGGTCGTTAATGGCTTGGTCGCCATCGACCCCGTCACCGAGGGCGGTCTTTTGTGGACTCCGCTGCTGATCATCCTCGTCAAGGTGCTGGTCATTTTCGTGCTCGGCCTCGTTGGCACGATGCTGATGGTTTGGTTCGAGCGCAAGGTTGTCTCGGGCATGCAGAACCGTGTTGGGCCGAACAAAGCCGGCCCGGCTGGCTTGCTCCAAACTCTTGCTGACGGCCTCAAGCTCTTCTTCAAAGAGGACCTCCTCCCGAACCGTGCCGACCGAATCGTGTTCCGTCTGGCGCCGTTCCTCGCCTTCGTACCGGCATTTCTCGTTTGGGCAGTCATCCCGCTCGGCGGCGACTTCTCCCAAAATGCCGATGGAACGTTCAATAACGGCACGGTCGAAATCTTCGGTCAGACCACGCGCCTGCAGCTCGCTGACCCGCCGGTCGGCATCTTGCTCGTCCTCGCGTTGAGTTCCATTGCCGTCTACGGCATCATGCTCGCTGGCTGGGCTTCTGGGTCGAAGTACCCGCTGCTGGGTTCGGTCCGTGCCACCGCGCAGATGATTTCGTACGAAGCAGCACTCGGGTTGAGCCTTGCAGCGGTGCTGCTGTCGTCACGCACACTGTCGACGTCAGGCATCGTTGCGAGTCAGGATCGTTTCGTCGACTGGAATCTGATCACCACCGGCTTGCTGCCGTTCTTCGTGTTCGTCATCGCCACCACGGCCGAACTCAACCGTCCGCCGTTCGACCTCGTTGAGGCCGAACAGGAACTGGTCGGTGGCTTCAACACCGAGTACTCGGGCATTCGTTTCGCCCTTTTCTTCCTCGCTGAGTTCATGAACGTCATCACGATGTCCGGCGTGATGGTCACGCTGTTCCTCGGTGGACCGCAGGGTCTCTTCGACATCCCGATCATCCCGGGTTGGATCGAAGGTTCCGTCTGGTTCATTCTCAAGCTGCTGCTGTTCCTCTACATGTACGTCTGGTTCCGTGCGACGTTGCCACGCCTGCGTTACGACCAGTTGATGGACCTCGGTTGGAAAGTGCTGATCCCAATTTCACTTGGCTGGTTCCTGCTCCTCGCAGCACTGCGCGAGTTCGCCAATGGCGATCGTGTTGCCAGCCTTCAGGTCGTCGGTATCTCACTGGTGATCGGAGCTGCAGCGATGAGTTTGTTCATGGCGGCGCTCAGCGTCAGCCGCAAGAATCGTGAGGCAAACAGCACACTTGCGCCAGTGCCCTCTCAATCAACGACGGCTGACTCAACGACAGCCGGCTCCGGAAAGGGCTCGAACTGATGGGTTACTTCGAAGGATTTCTCATTCCACTTCGCCAGCATCGCCTCTTTGGAGGCAAGCAGGTGACCACGCAGTACTCCGGCGGTCGTCGCGCGAAGAAGAAGGGCGACTTCACCTCGACGTCACAGGGCGACGAGAAAATCCCGAAGCCTGAGCGGCTGCATGGCCGTCACGTCCTGAACCGTTATGAAGACGGCATGGAGAAGTGCATTGGTTGCGAACTGTGCGCCGGCGTCTGCCCTGCTAACTGCATTCACGTTCGCGGTGCTGACAACGACGCCGAGAACCCCACTTCTCCTGGCGAGCGTTTCGGCTGGATCTACGAGATCAACTACTTGCGTTGCATCCACTGTGATCTCTGTGTCGAGGCATGCCCGACCGAGGCCATCACCGAGTCGAAGATGTTTGAGTTCTCGTTCACCAATCGGCAGGACGCGATTTACACCAAGACTGAACTCGTTGTCGACGACGAGGGCAAGGCCCAACGCCTCCCCTGGGAGGATTGGCGCGAGGGTGAAGACGACAACACGTCCGGCTGGATGCGCGCCACGTCACCGTCAGGCGACGCCGCCTTCGAAGGGGAGGTCGGTTGGAGCAACGAACTCGGCTACGGTCTGCGTGCTCCTGAGCCCAAGCAGGCCGAGCGTGATACTTCTGAGTATCCCGCGACGTTGTCTGGAATCCGAACGGTGAAGCGCTGACCACATGGACACGACCTTTCTTGAATATCTCGTCTTCTTCGCGGCCGCCGCGATGGTGCTTGGCGGCGCCATCGGCGTCATCACGCTGAAGAACCCTGTCCACGCTGCGCTCGGCTTGGTGCTCACGCTCTTCGGTATTGCGGTGCAGTTCGTTGCCCAGGAAGCGCACTTCCTCGCAGCGGTCCAGATCATCGTCTATGCGGGCGCGATTGTCGTGCTCTTCCTCTTTGTCATCATGCTGCTCGGTGTCGACAATGCAATGGACCTCTCGATCGAACCAATCAAGGTGCAGCGTCCGCTCGCTGCGATCATGGGCCTCGGGCTCGTGGCGCTCCTCACGGCTGCAATTGTCAAGGCTGACAGTGCCACGGTGCTCCCCGATGCCCTTGGTGACGGCCTCGACATTGCCACGGTCACTGGTGACAGCGACAGCAACATCAAGCAGTTGGCCGAGAACCTCTACGGGGACCACATTTTCGCGTTCGAACTCACGTCGGTCTTGCTGATCGTCGCCGTTGCCGGCACGGTCGTGCTGACGCGCAAGTGGCCGCGCAACCAGGAAATTGCTGATGCCGATGCCAAATCCTCGAATACGTCGGGAACGTCCAAGTGATTGCTGCCATCGAACCGTCCTGGTACCTCATTCTTGCGGCGATGCTCTTCAGCGTCGGCGCGGTCGGCCTCTTAATCCGCCGCAACCCGTTGGTGATGTTCATGTGTATTGAGCTGATGCTCAATGCCGCCAACCTGACCTTTGTTGCGCTCGCTATCAAGCTGGGCGACATCAACGGCCAGACCGCCGTGTTCTTCGTGATGGTCGTTGCGGCTGCCGAAGTCGTGGTTGGCCTCAGCATTATCGTGTCGATCTTGCGACGCAAGCCTGGCGCCACCGCTGACGACCTCGCGGAATTGAAGGGCTAGTCATGATTGACCTTGTTTGGCTGGTGCCATTCTTCCCGCTCGTCGGTTTTCTGACGATCCTCATCGGAGGCCGCAAGCTCGGTGAGCCGAAAGCTGGCCACTTCGCCACCACGATGGTGGTGCTGTCGTTCGCTGCTGCCGTTGGCATCTTCTTTGACCTGCTGTCGCGAGATGCTGCTGATCGCTCCGAAATCGTGACCCTCTTCTCCTGGGTGCCGGTGGGCGATCTGAAAATCGACATGGCCTTCCTCGTCGATCCGCTGAGCAGCACGATGCTGCTCTTCGTTACAGGTATTGGCTCGCTCATCCACCTGTATTCGGTGGGCTATATGCACGGCGACCCGAAGTTCTCCAAGTTTTTCCTGTACCTCAACCTCTTCGTTCTCTCGATGACGTTGCTGGTGCTCGGCTCGAACCTGCTGGTCACCTTCCTTGGTTGGGAAGGCGTCGGTACGTGCTCGTACTTCCTCATCTCCTTCTGGCACACCAAGGATGCGAACGCTTCAGCAGGCAAGAAGGCCTTCGTCACCAACCGCATTGGTGACTTCGGCGTGATGCTCGCGATGTTCCTCGCCTTCGGCGCGGTCGGCTCGATTGACTACGCCGTGATCAACGAGAGCGCCCTTGCGGGGACGCTGACCCAGGCAACTGCAACCGGCATCGCCGCGCTGTTGTTCCTCGGTGCTGTGGGCAAGTCTGCTCAGCTCCCGCTCTATGTTTGGCTACCTGACGCTATGGCCGGCCCGACCCCCGTGTCGGCGCTCATCCACGCAGCAACGATGGTCACTGCCGGCGTGTTCCTGATGGTCCGCATCAATCCGGTCCTCGGCGCAGCTGCCGACTGGGTCCCGACACTTATTGCCTACACCGGAGCGATCACCGCGCTGTTTGCGGCCACGATTGCCCTCGCGCAGAACGACATCAAGAAGGTGTTGGCATACTCGACGGTGTCGCAGCTCGGCTACATGTTCCTTGCGGTCGGCACCGGCGCGTATGTGGCAGCCATCTTCCACATGGTCACGCACGCCTTCTTCAAGGCTCTGCTCTTCCTCGGTTCGGGCTCGGTCATCCATGGCATGCACGACGAACAAGACATGCGCAAGATGGGCAAGCTGTTCAAGTTCATGCCGATCACCGCATCGACATTCATCATTGGCTGGCTTGCCATTGCCGGTGTGCCGCCGTTTGCTGGGTTCTGGTCGAAGGACGAGATCTTGCTGTTCGCTCTCGCGGAGAGCCCGGTCCTTTACGTGATCGGCATCGTCACAGCGATCCTTACCGCGTTCTACATGACTCGCCAGGTCGTCATGACCTTCTTCGGTGAGCAGAAGTGGGGCTCGCTCGCGAACGCCGAAGAAGCAGCGCACCTCGAGTCCGCTGCCGCTGATGAAGGCAATGGTGACGACGCAGCGGCGTCTGCCGAAGCGCCCGCACCGGTGGAGACGCACGGCGCCCACGGCGAGTTCAAGCCGCATGAGTCGCCCCCGACCATGCTCATCCCGCTCGTGGTCCTCGCTGGCCTTTCGATGGTTGGTGGCATCATTCAGCTGCCGTCGCTCGGCATCATTCCAAAGGGCGCCCAGCACAAGCTGCTCGACTGGCTTCACCCGATCGTCGAATTCGGCGAAGGCGCCGAAGACCGTGGTATCGGTGAAGCGGTCATCAAGGGCACGTGGGCATATGACAACAAGACGATCTTGATTGCCATCGCTGTGGCCTGTGCGCTGATTGGTATCGCCGGTGCGTTTGCCGTGTACCAAAAGAAGATGGCCAAGCCCATCGAGCCGAAGCTGTTTGCCGACGGCTGGAACTACGACAACATGATCAGCTGGTTCATGGGCAATCCGGGTCGCAAGGGCTTTGACGGTGTTGCCGAATTCGATACCAAGGTGGTCGATGGCGCAGTCAATGGCGTTGCCACGTTGGTTCGTGAAACGTCAAACCAGGTCCGCAAGGTTCAGACCGGTTATTTGCGTCAATATGCCGGGGTGATCGGCATCGGTGTCGTCTTGCTCCTCGGTTGGTTCGTGGTGATTCGAGGAATTCTTTAATGTCTGGTTTATTCGCTCTTCTTCCCGCTGGCGGCATGCTCGCGGCTGAGGAATCGTCCGGTGCTGCGGTGTCGTTCCCGATCCTCACCATGCTCATCCTCGTGCCGTTCATCGGTGCGGTCGCTGTTGCTCTGACTGCGAAGTCGCGTCCCGAGATCACCAAGCTCATTGCCCTGATGGCGTCGGTCGGTACTGGCGCCCTGTCGATCTGGCTGCTGTTTGCCTTCGAGCAGGGCGAGGCTGGCTTCCAGTTCTCATCGAAGCACGCTTGGATTGAGCAGTGGGGTATTGGCTGGCACCTTGGTGTTGACGGCATCTCGCTGTTCCTCATCGTGTTGACCGGCGTTCTGTTCCCGTTGGCGATCGTGGGCATCGACGCCCACCATGACGAGAAGCCATATCTCGCTTGGTTGCTGATGCTGCAGGCCGGCGTGATGGGTTCGTTCCTGTCGCTCGACCTCTTCCTGTTCTTCATCTTCTTTGAGATCGTGCTCGTGCCGATGTACTTCCTCATCGGTGGCTGGGGTTACGAAAACCGCGTCTACGCGGCGACGAAGTTCTTCCTCTACACGATGTTTGGTTCGGCCTTCATGCTGGTCGGAATCATCGCCACGGCGATGCTCGCCCGCCAAGACGTCGGCTACCTCACATTCGACCTCGTCGAAATCGCCGAGAACGCCAACTTCAGCGCGAACGTTGGCCGCTGGCTGTTCTTCTCGATTGCCGTCGCGTTCGCCGTCAAGGTTCCGATCTTCCCGTTGCACACCTGGTTGCCCGACGCTCACACGCAGGCCCCGACCGCTGGTTCGGTCGTTCTGGCTGGCGTCATGCTCAAGCTCGGTACATACGGCTTCTTGCGTTTCGGCCTCTACCTTTTCCCTGAGGCAGCGGTATGGAGCCGGTCACTGTGGCTCACGCTCGCTGTCATCGGCATCATCTACGGCGCCATTGCCGCGACGATGCAGAAAGACCTCAAGCGACTCGTTGCCTACTCATCAGTAGCGCACCTCGGGTTCATCATTCTCGGCACGTTCGCTTTCACGACGCAGGCGATCTCGGGCTCGGTGCTGCAGATGGTCAACCACGGTGTGTCAACCGGCGCGCTCTTCCTCCTCGTCGGCATGATCTACGAGCGTCGCAAGACCCGCCAGATTGCCGAACTCGGCGGTATCCAGAAAGTCGCCCCGATCTTTGCAGCTGGCTTCATGATCGTGATGCTGTCATCGATCGGCGTGCCAGGTTTGAACGGTTTCATCGGTGAGTACCTGATTCTGCTCGGATCGTTCCAGACCGCGCGATGGTGGACCGTGGTTGCTACGGGCGGTGTGATTCTCGCTGCCCTGTATCTCCTGTGGGCATACCAACGTGTCTTCCACGGCGAGCCTGACGAAGCCAACGCTGCGTTCCCCGAACTGCGTGCCAAGGAAGCCATGGTCCTCCTGCCGTTCATCGTCGCCATCGTCTTCACCGGTGTGTATCCGAAGCCGCTCCTCGATCGAATCGAGCCGAGCGTCGAGGCGCTCGTCACCCATGTGGCCGACAACAGTGCCTTCAATATTCCTGAGCTTGGCCAGCAGTGCGGCACGTTCGAAGTCGAACACGCCGAAGCAGGTGTCGAAGCA
>Ga0115003_10000706_pt1 | contig 29481 bp, 27 predicted proteins | sample ArcticOcean_MG_C_7_FD_88736 | JGI IMG/M metagenome (GOLD analysis project Ga0115003, IMG submission 88736) | Marine microbial communities from western Arctic Ocean - ArcticOcean_MG_CB11_88 | ecosystem: Environmental > Aquatic > Marine > Oceanic | place: Arctic Ocean: Canada Basin | collected...
GCTCATTGATGATGTTCCAAGACAAGATCGATCAATGCAGCGGAAGTTCCGAGAGGATCGGTTTTCGATTCCGGGCACGCCAGGCTACCAGGCGGGTGCGTTGAAAATACCTAGCGGCGCAATCCAAGGTCAAAATGTTATTTTAGCGCTGCAGGCAATGACGGCTCATGTTGCGCACATTACCGACTTTGATGCCTTGCCGAGGCCCTTTAAGGCCGTGGCCACCGATATCGTGACCGGTGAAATGGTGGTGCTCGAGCAGGGTAACTTAGCCGTCGCGCTCAGGGCCTCGATGGGCGTGCCGGCAATTTTCGCACCCATCGAAATCGACGGCAGGTTGCTAGTCGATGGCGGCATCACCAATAATCTTCCAGTTGGACTGGCTCAAGAAATGGGCGCTGAGGTACTCATCGTGGTGGATATCACATCGCCCATGCTGCCCAGAGAGGATTTGGGCAATTTGCTCACGATTACCGATCAGCTCACGCGACTCTTGGTCGTGAACAATACGAAGGCCCAAAAGGCACGGCTTAATGATCGCGACATTCTCCTGATCCCCGATCTTGAAGCCTTTTCTGCTGTCAGCTTCAGCACCGCTGCTATGGCGATCAAGGTGGGCGAAGAAACCATCGCGGCACAACAACAAGCCCTCATCCCGTTGATGCAAAGTCAGGAAGCTTATTTGGCGGTAACGAAACCGATCGCGCCCGCACCCAAAATTGATGCGATTAAATTGGTCAATGAAACCACCCTTGCCGATGCGGTGTTAAGGCAAAGAGTGTTCACCAAAGTCGGAGATCGGTTCGGTTTGAAACAGATCGCGCTGGACGTTAACCGCATTCATGGCCTTGGACACTTTGAGCTCGTGTCTTTCTCCCGGGTTCAAGAGGCGGATCAAACGGTTTTAGAAATCAGCGCCGATAAAAAGGCCTGGGGCCCAAATTATCTGCACTTTGGGTTTAACTTAGAGAGCGAGTTCAAGCACGACTCAAGGGTTTCATTCTTGTTGGGCTACTCCCAACAGGAACGCTCAAAATATGGCGCAGAGTGGTTAACCAGCGCCAGTATTGGTGATGAGCCCAGCATAGAAAGCTCGCTGTATTGGCCTTTGGATCCAGGGGGCAACACATTTGGCTATTTGACTGGCGGCTATTCCGATCGGGCGCTCTTTGATTACGAAAACGAGCACCGAACCGCCGTTTACGCTTTACGAGGCTTAGAGGTGACCGCCGGTTTCGGCTATGAATATCAAGGCCGATGGCGCACCACGCTCGGGCTTCGCCGAACCGACGGGCGGGCGCACGCCGTGAGCGGCCTGACGCGCAGGTCAAACTTAGGCTTTAATGAGTCGAGTTTGGAATGGCGGTTTGTGTTGGATACCCGGGATGATATCGATTTTCCGGCTCATGGGGCGATTATCGATGCCAGCTGGTCGCTCTATCATGAGGCCTTGGGGAGTGAAAACCGATACGGCCAGTGGCGGCTCCGAGTGGGTCGGTATTTCGAAAACAATCAACATAATCTCGGCATCAATTTACATCTTGGTGCCGCGACCGATTCACCCAGTATTAACTCAGAGTTTCATATTGGCGGCTATGGCTTGCTCACCGGTCTGAGCACCCAAGCCCGACGCGGGGCCGCCATGGGCGTGTTATCTGCGATCTATTATCAGCGTTATACCGCCTTACCGGCGCTGGATGGTTTGATTGGCATCACGATGGAATATGGCGGAGCCTGGGCAAACACCGATTCGGTGTCCGCGGATAGCGCGCTCGGCTCGCTGGGCGCTTTTATCGGTGCGGATACCCCGCTGGGGACCCTACAAATTGGCTTTGCGATCGCAGAGGGTGGGTATCAGAACTACTATACGCGCCTAGGGCGGGTATTTTAGCGCCGAAATGGACTCAGGCGGCCCCAGATCTCCGCTCAGCGCTTTTATCGAGATTGATACCCTTAGGTCTTGGGACCTTTTAAATTGGCTTTGTGAGCGCAGAGGACGGGGTCACAGGCGAGGACGTCAGTGCCCAGGTCATCAGCTCTGGTGTTATTCCGCGCGTTTTGGCATCTGTAACCGATTTAGGTTTTCGACCAGGTCAGCCCCGGCACTGCGCGCGGAGACGGACTTGTCGATATCAACGATCACGCCTGCTGCATCAATATAAAAGGTCCAGCGTTTGGCAAAAGTTCCGGCCATTAAAACGCCGTATTCCCGCGTCATTGTTTTATCAGGATCCGCAAGAATTGGGAAACCCGCTTCATTTTTTGCAGCAAATGCCGTGTTATCCGCAAGGGAATCCGTACTGGCCATGAAGTATGCAACCTCAAAAGCTTGAATGGCTTGGTCACTGTCACGCAGCGATTTGCACTCAAGCGTTCAGCCGCCAGTAAATGCTTTCGGGAAAAATGCAATGACAACCGCTTGCCGACCTTTAAACTGACTTAACGTGTAGGTCTTGCCGTCCGACGCACTCAGCGAAAAATCAGGGGCGAAATCCCCAACGCTCAACCCTTGGGCAGAGGCTGAACCGTGCCCTAGGCCGAAAAACACAAACAAACACGAGACAATATAACGTTTCATAATCGCGCTCCAATGTGCCTAGGGGGCTGAACGGGTCGTCAGCATCACCTGATCTTCTGCAAACTCATTGACCCGTGAGATCACCGGGTTAGAGCCTTGGCTCGAGCCAACTGGCCGCGCGACAACTTTGATCCCTCGGGTCTTTTTAGCGACATCCTGAGTTTGTACTTGCAGCACCGGACCCAGACTGCTCGTGTCGATATCACCCAAAGGCGCCGTGCTGGCATAGACGGACACCGATTCCCGACCAAACGGGGCCTGAACCACCATATCAAATTGATCCAGGCCACTCGGCACGTCGTAGACCACCCCACCTTGAAAATAGGCTTCTTGTCGATAGGGATTGGGCAGTAACTGTAGCTGCATGCCACTGGCGTCCTGATAAATGATCCGACCAAAGAACGGTTTGTTACCCTTTAAGTAGACCTTGAGCGCCTCATTCTCTAGCAGTTCTGCCTTGTTGGTCCAAATACGAACAGTAAGCGGGGCGCTTGGATCGTCCTTAAAACCGCCGGCTTCTGCGATTTTCTTCAGATCTTGCGCAACCGGAATCACCTCCGCTTGGATTCTGATGGTGTAACAATCACCTGAGGTTGGGTCGTCCCACTTCTGCTCAACAATGGTTAGGACTTGAACCTCCGCCTGGGCGAAGGCTTTAACAAGATCGCGCTTTAAACTAAAGTTTTCCATCTCGGTCGTGCTTTCGATATAGCTTTTTGAAAACTCAACCGCTTGGCGCTTGGCGTCCTGTAGCGCTAATTGTTCGGTCTGCTTTTTCGAGTAATCAACCCCCATGCACGAGTAGCCCTCGGCCTCGGTGATCGAAGATTGTTGGGCGTTAACCGAAAGGGCGCACGCAGCGACAAGGACAAGCAGATAATATTTCATGCAAAAAGATTCCATCGATTAAAGAACAATAATAACGCCCGCATCCTGCATGATGCCATCCTGGATCATTTTTTCCAGGCGGCGCGAGCCTTCTGAATTTAGAACAATTTCAGTCCGCGTATCACCCCAGGTTCGCAACGCTTTCAAAACAACCGGGCGGGCGCCAACAATCGGGTGCTGCTGAGCCGTTTCAACATCCCGGGTGAACAAAGACACTAACTGCCCCCGATCGGCCAGCGCTTGTTGATTGCTGATGCTGGGATAAATTACGCCTGCTCGCAACTTTCTAATTTTGGGCGACATCGAGGGGATAAAGTTACTGCCCCGGGCATCGATCACCAGACCGGTTGGCTTGCCGCGGCCCGCCTTCGGCAGTCCTTTTTGGTCGGTCATCATCGCCTCCAAAGCATCGAGTCGGCGGGTTAATTGCGCAACCACCGTATCGATATCAGACTCGTTCGCTTGCGCTGAACTCGCCACTGCGCCCAATACGTAATCGATGGTTGAAAACAAAGCCTGTTGAATTGCAGATTTCATGGGCGTGCTGGATTGCTCATTAGGTGCCAGTACGGTTTGATAAATGTCTCGAGCGAAGTTACCGGCAATCGGCGCCGTCAAGGTCACTTCACACGTGCCGTCCGCTTGGGGCCGGCGACTGGTCATCACTGCACCTTTGAGGGTGCCCTCAACACTCGATTTAATCAGGTCGCTTTCCAACATGAGTTTGTCAACCATTGTGATCCCTTCAACCCGAACCCCTTGCAGGGACTCCAGTAGGTTCCTTTGACCATCAACCAAGGCGGCCCGACAGGCCATCATTTTGGCAAGACTCGGCGGCGTTCCGGGTTTGGCGAGGCCAGCACCCTCGGCAACCGCTGAACCGTTGGTCCAATTGACCCCGCTGTTGGCAGCGACCCATTCAATGTAATCTTCAGCGCGGCTCACGTGCGCGGTAAAAACACCTAAGGCAATGACTAATATTTTTAAATACATCATAGCGATCTCTTTTATCGGTTTAGTCTTGCATTGGACCCAAAATCGTCATCATTGAGGCCGGCGGATCAAACGTATTACCCGTTACTTTAATGGCATAACTCGAGCTATTCTGAATATGAAAGGGTTGATTTTCGGTAAACTGATTGCCCTTTAGGCTCGGTTGCGCCTGTTCGGACAATACCATGGCTGAAGCCGTGGCATTCGTGAATTGATTGTTTCGGATCAATGGTTTTGAACTGCCAGAGATCATGATGGCATTAAACGCGCCGTCAACCACTGAATTCTCGATCACGGGGCTACCTGCAAGGATTTGCAAGGGGACATTAACGTGCTGGATGCGAACGCCGGCCACTCGGCTCGGTAACACCGACTTTAAAATCAAAAACTCTCGGGCCGAGACGCCTTGCTGATGCGTGACCGTGATGGGTGCAGCCAGCGTTCCCATCGCTTGAATTTCGCCCAGAACATCAATTCGGGCATTGGGCGCGAGCTCAAGTTGCACACCGGGTTCAATTAGCAAGATGCCGTCCGTTGCAATGCGCAGAGGGCCTGACAGGGTGAAAGGACCAAAGGCCTGACGCAACCGCATCGCGCCCTGGATGACCGGGGGTAGCATCGATTGAATATCCACAGCCTGGCTAAAGCGCGGGTCTGGCGCGGCGATAACGGTCATTTTTTGCGGGCCAGCCTGGTTGCCGGCATCATCTTCAAGAATGATCTCAATTTCGGCCGGTGCAAAGTCAGTCAACCCATCAAGGGTAAGGGTTTGATCGATGGGGGCCACGGTCTGCACGGTATCGCGGCCCAGCACCCGTACTGAAACGGTTTGTAAATCACCATCATAGTCGGCTGACCATGAAAGTTGCACAGCACCCGGTCGTGAGTTAACGAAGAGCTCGGTTAAGGCCGTCGGCGGCGTGTTGTCGATCGTCATTAAGCCATAGGGCGAGACCCAAGAACTGAACTCGCCGGCATCGTTCATTAATCGTCCAACGACGGTTTCCGATTGGATATTGATCGATTGATCAACGACCCATTGACCAGAATAAGCCCCAGGGGTGACCTCTTGTAGGTCAATCAAGCCAACCCCTTTGATGGCGATACTGGCTTTCAATCCGGCGTCGCCCTCGAGCGCAAAGTTAACGGTTGCACCATAGTTGAGCTTTTGACCGGTACCCGAGTGCGCAACGCTTTGAATGACAGGCCGGTCTTTAACCGCTAACCGCTCTGGTGCGGGCATGTCTTTGGCGAGGGCACGGCCCAAGTCATCCGCCGCTCGGAACAAATTGATATCGCCATACAGATGTTTCGCCGCCGCGAGCGCATTCACGATGATGCCAACCGGTGAAACAGAGACGCCGCCTGCATAGGATCGCTGAATGTTCGACGCCTCCCAAACGACGTCATCTTGGTCATTCAATAATTTCAAACTGACGCCAACCGATATGCGTGCCCCAACGCCAGCAAAGGTCTTTTCATAATGGGTCACGTTGCCGGTAATGAGGCCATCCACCCCAAGGATGGTGCGCAATGTCGCCCAGTCGAGTTCAGGGTCTGTGGCAGGATCGATGCCGGCCAAGGCCAAGCGCCGATCCACGTCAACCGTATGCATGACGCGATAGTTCCGGCTTGAAAAATGATTGGACAAGGTTTGTCGAACCGCACCAATTGCCAAATCGCTGGTCGTTTGATTCCCTAACGGTAGAACGGCAATCGCTGTGGGTAGTCTCTTTTCCTCGACAGGGACTTCTGGCTCTTTGCTGCTCAACTTGCCGAGGGTCAGGGCGGGTCCGGCTAAAATGCCGTCATCGGTCTGCACAGCACAGCCACTGAGAAGGCTAACGATCAGAATCATGAAGAGCGCTGGTCGACTTGTGTGGCCCAGAAAGGCTCTGAAACGTTCGGGTGTCATAAGCGGCTACTCCTAATCATTACTGTTGGATGAATCGGGTTCGACGGGTTGTGGCTTTTTACGACCACCAAATAACCAAGACCGGTCTAGGGTTTGGGATAGCGCATCCAAACTCTTCAAGGTTGCATCGGTTGTTTTCATCAGTTCCGGCAGTTGTTCTATGGCAGGCTCACCAGAGCGAAGTAATACGTCTGTTTGCTTTAAGGTTTGCGTCGCCTGCTCGGTTAGCAGCGCAGCATTGGCAATGGCGGTGGCGATATCGTCGCTCGAGCCCGCCAACAAATTATCGACTCGGCTAATGGTGAGATCCAGCTGCGACAGACTCTGACTCACCGAGGTAAAGACTTCCGGTAGATCCTGAGAAACGCGTTTTAACTCGGCGGTCACCTCCGCAAGATTGTCCATCGTGCTGTACAGGGTTTCTTGGTTATTGGCCAAGCCACTTGCAATAGACTCAACCGCGGTAACAATCGTTGTGATTTGCTGCGTTATCTGTTCGAGGTCGAGGGTTTCAAGCAACGACGCTAAACCCTGGGGTGGTTCCGCCTCGATATAAGCACCGTCTACAAGGGGCCGGCCAGGCGATGAACCCGGCTGCAGCAGCAAGCCGCTGCCATTCAAAATGGAATTCACCCCAATTTCGCTGTCGATTACAAGGGTCAGGTCCGATGTGTAAAATTGCGCATAGGCATCAGACAGGGCGATGCCAACCCGGACCGAACCATCATCGCTGAGCACCACCGTCTGGACAGCGCCGACATTAACCCCTTTGAGCGAAACGATTGCGTTCGGTGCGATGCCATAGGTTTGATCAAGCCGGGTGTAAAAGTTAATGCTGTCGTCATCCGCTAGATCACGCACCATCGGGATGATGAACCCCAGTAAAAAAATGAACAGCGACCCAATTACAAAAAAACCAACGATTCGGTCTTTGTTACTCACAGCGAATGGGCGATAGGCGGAAGCGGTCAAACTGGGCTCTCAACCAATTGGTTCGATTGTATTTTTAACACTTGATCCACCTCACGTAAAACATGTTCGTTTGAAGACGTCAGCAAGACCGTCATGTTGTGTTGGCGCGCTTTGTTTTTCAGGAGTTTCATCGTGCTATCAATCATTTCGTCCGGCATGCCGCCTTCGAGCTCATCGATCAATAACAGCTCGGGTGACACAACCAGCGCGCGCGCGAGATTGACCAGCCGGGTTTGGACATCATTGAGTTCGTGGGGCTGCATCTGGAGGAGCGCGCTGGGCATATTGAGCGCCTCAATGGTGGTATGAATTAAAGCGCTCGTTTGAGCAAAGGTTAAGTCGGTATGAAATTCTAGCGGTAGCGCAATATTTTGAAACACATCATACAGGCTGATCAGACCTTGCTCTTCATAAACAAAGCCAACTTTGCCGGCTCGCTCGGTAGCGGACATCGTTAAAATATTGCAGCCGTTTAAGATCGAGCGGCCATCGATGTCATTCAACATCCCGCCAATGCCTTTTAACAAAGACGTGGCGCCATCTAAGACATCGGTTTCAATCCCGATCAAACTGCCCGCCGGAAACTGCACGTTCAACCGGTCAAAGAGTACCGTTTCCGGATACTCGATGTGCAGATTTTCAAGGATTAAAGCGCCGGTCATTGGGTGTAGGCCAGAATCGATAAGAGGATGTTGATAACGAAAAATACCATGAGCTGTGTGGTTGTGGAATTGGAAATCGCGTCCGAGACTTCTGTAAAGCTGTTCTCCACCTTTGCGCCAAAGTGAATGGAGATGACCCCAATCATCATGCCACCGAGCACTGCCTTTAAGCCGTTAATCGCGATTTCATTGAGGCTGATCTGGTTGAGTATCGCAGACAGCAGTGCAAAAAAATCTGCATTCGGATCCGCCAGCCAAATCATGGCATAGCTTGAGAGAAAAACGACCAAATCAAAATAAATGAACATCAGGAGTAGGGAGAGCGGGAAGGCAAAAAACACCGGGAGCAAAAACAAAAAAACAGGACTGATACCCAATCCATTTAGGACTTGAAACTCTCGCCGCAGCCTTAAGTATCCAATCTCAGCTGTGATCGAGGTGGCCGAGCGTGCAATCAGAATTACCCCAGAGATTAAAGGCCCCAGTTCTCGAAACACGATCACCATAAACAAATAACCAAATTGCTCCTCCATAACCTGTTTTGGAATGTAATCAAACAGCCTAGAAATGAGTAGGGTGCCAATCAACACCCCAACGGCGCCATTGATATACAGGGCGCGAACGCCGGTGTTATAGATCTGCCGATAAAACAGGGCCATAAATATACCGCGGCGCTTTTTTTCAAGCAGCAATTTGCTGGCGGCAAGCGCCACCGAAATCAAACCAATCAGATCCATGATGGTGTTGATCAATTGCGCAATAGGGTTCAGCAGCATCTTGAACGGGCCGAGCAGGGTAAAGCGGTTCTGCAATTCTGCACCGGCGGGCGAAACGGTGATCGGCTTGTCCGAGCTTGGCACCCTGGATTCTTCAGTCGGGGTCACGCTGGCAGTACCTCTAACCCGATCAGATCGCACGAACCGATGCGGGCCACGGGATGACGCAGGACATTCAAGCCTCGACTGGGCGCCAATACGCTACAAAATCCCCAAACCAGGCTATCCACCAGAGGACATCTTTTCGTGCTCGCGGCGCAGTATTCTGAGGACGGTCGGCAGGCGATCCTCGGTCATAATGTGGGTTTCGAAGATCGCTTTAATGTCTTCGTGGGGTCGTTTTTGTAATAGCAGCCTGAAGTTGTGCCGTAAGGGTTTAAAGTCTTCTTGGTCTAATAACCGCTCAACGGCATCGGCAAAATCATCATAGTTACCGGCATCGAAGGCCTTTCGGGCGCGGAGTAACCGAAACCGCATACTCAAGGGCGACAGTAATGAGTTCATTAAAAAGGCTGTGAATAGGGCTAAAAAGGTCACAATGAAATCACCGACCTTGTCTTTCGCGATTCGAATCCACTCGGCAAGCGCCGTGCTGGTTTGGGCCTCAAGCGTCGTTCTGATTTCGTTAACATAGGACTTTGCAACTGGATTAAGCGGGTCGATTTGAAGCGCGCGCATAAATTCAGATTCGGCCGCCTCCAGCGCATTCATTTTGTAGAGCGCTTCACCTTTGAGCGTAAAAAAATCTGCCTGTTGGTCCGGGAATGCCAAAAGGGCCAGGTCAGTGATCGCGATCGCGGTCTCAAAATCTTTGAGCTCAATGCGTTTTTGAGCAAAAATAATGGCGCGTTTGTCGCTGCTCACAATTTTGTTAAACGCGCTCTGTATTCGCTCACGCAACCCGCTTAGATCAGGCCGAGACTGGGGCAGTTGTTCGAGCACTTTTTGGGCTTGACTGAATCGGCCACTTTCCAGCAATAATTGAACTTCCAATGCAACCAAGCTGGGGTGATTGTTTAAATTAGCCCGTTCAGTCTGCAAAACCTCGATGGCTTTACGAACCTGATTTTGCTTTTGAAGTGCCGCGGCATCCGCCAGCACCTGCGCTAGTCGGTCTGACAAAACGGCTGCATCACCTGCAGGCTCATTATTTTCCGCAGCCGCAGACCCACTCAATGTAATGAGCGCTAAAAGAATCCAGGCGGTCAAATGATTTGTCATATCGCCATTACCTCATTCGATTTTAATCGATGCGCGAACGCTGGTTGATACCGTTCATGGAACGGTCTTCAATCGATTCCAATTATTTTCTGGGTTGTCGTTAAGACAAGCAAAAATTATCGCTTTAAAGAACCTTATAGCATCTAGACCTTAGCAAAAACAGCCTGATGACAAAGCCGCAACGAATCTCGCGGACAATAAGATCTGCCGCCCGAGATTATGCTTTTGGATGACGAAGGTTGCCGTCCCGCCGAGTGAGCCCTTTTTGATCAAAATACTCCAACAGTTCGATGCAGAGGTTTCGGCCCATGCCCGAGGCATCGCGATATTGTTGAACGGTAAAAGCCCGGCCGCCCGCGACCGACTGGGTTAATGCAACGAGTTCAGCGATGGTTTTGGGCTCAAAAAACCGATTTTTAACGGGATGAACCAATAGCCCCGCTTTGGCGCAGGCCAGCAGGTGCTGAGACAGCTGTTTTGGGTCGATGTTTAGCCTCGCGGCAAGATCATGCAGCACGGGCGGCTGCTGCGGGTTCTCAGATAAGAGCGGGATCACCCGCTCTAAGAGGTTCTGGGTTTGCGCGGGTAACGTTGCCCGCGCGCCAGGTCGATGAAACAGCGAGCCCGACTGCAAGACCGTGCCGTCTAATTTGAGATTGGCAATCAGGGCGTCCCGATAGAGACAAGCTTTGGGCAGCATATCCAAGAGTTTCGGCTGATCAATCCCTTGAATACTGGGATTGTTTTCATGCCAGGCATCAAGCGCTGCAACCAACCGGGCTTTGGCGTCCGAAAAAGCATCCAGCATGACTAAAACACCGCTCAGATTGATGAGTGCGGGGTTGTCGTCCATAAAGGTTGAAAGGCGTTCAGGCTTCCAATTCAAGACGCGCTCGACAACGTCAACTGACACGCCATCGCGGGAGCCTTCGACAAGACGCGATAGGTAATCGGCATCGGTACTTGCCTCGGCAAGGGTGCTTAAGAGCGCTACCCGGTCGGGTTTTGACCGACCCCGGCTTTCTGCCAGCGGGTTCAACACAAATCCACTGGCAATGGTTCGGGTCGCGCCTTGATCTCGAAAAATGAGTCGATCGCCATAACACAAAGATAGCGGGGCACTCGTCACCAACTGCACAAGACCTGACGTCCCGGGTTTTATTTCAGCACCGCTCAGCGTTGCCAGGTGGCCAAGGGTGTGCTGGGCTGCATGGTGCACGTGAACCGAGGTCCAATGACGGATCGGCTTCTTTTCTGCTGGTAAGGCCTGCAGCACAATATCGCAATGACTGCGGGTCGTCATGCTCGGGTTTGTGGTTAACCACTGTCCCCGAGCAAGTTCGTTTAAGCCGGCTTGTTGCCCCGTTAAATTTAAGGCGGCTCGATCACCCGCGCGGGCCGACTCACTGACGACATTCTGCCGATGCAAGCCTCGAACTTTGAAGGGTTGCGATTGATTGGGTGCCGAAAGCGTGTCGGACAGAGCAATCTGACCCGCAAGAATGGCGCCCGTGACCACCGTACCGGCGCCTTTTATGGAAAAGGTTCGATCAACCGCCATCCGAAAATAGCCCGTGGCAGACCGGTGCTGCATCCTTTGCGCGTGGCGGGTTAGGGCCGCAACCAATTCGCTTTCACCCGTTCGGTTAACGCTTGAACAGGGAATAACCTGGGTCTGCTCAAACCGGGTTCCTTCAAGCCGCTGGCGAATTGCGGACGAGACCTCAAGACAACGCGCGGGTTCTACTCGATCAATTTTCGTTAAGGCAACCACCATGGCCGGTACAGCAAGTGCTTCGAGAATGGCCAAGTGTTCTAGGGTTTGCGGCATGATGCCATCATCGGCGGCAACAACTAAGAGCGCGAGATCAACCGCGCCCACACCCGCCAACATATTGTTAATAAATTTAATGTGGCCCGGAACATCAACAAAGCCTAAGGATAGGTCACCAAGTTGGGCATAAGCGAACCCTAAATCGATCGTGAGGCCGCGGTCCTTTTCTTCTTGCAGTTGATCGGTTTGGATGCCTGTCAGCATTTCGACAAGACTGGATTTACCATGATCGACATGGCCGGCTGTTGCGACAATCATCCGGTATGAACCGCTTTGAGCCCCGTTAGAAGCAATTCTGGCTGGTAAAGGGTGCGCAGGTCCAATAACAGCTGAGACGCTGTAATCCGACCTAAAATGGGTGTGTCGAGGTGCCGAAGGCGTGACGCTAGGGCCATAATGGCCTCGTTTGGATGCTCGGTATCCCGCGCGCTGATCGCTATCGCCCAGCTGGGCAATAGATCAATGGGTAGGGCGCCGCTGCCGATTTGGCTTTTGGTACTCACCAAACCGGCTTCAAAATCTGGCGCTAAACAGTCTGCCACAGCGGGGAGTACGGCCTCGCCAAAGGTTTTTATATCAGCGTCGGATCGCGCAAGGTCGCGCAAGGTGGGCAAATGTTCAACCAGCGTCTCTGGGGTGAGATACAACTTCAACACGGCAATCAAGGCCGCCAAGGTCATCTTATCGACCCGAAGGGCACGCTTCATGGGATTCTGTTTGATGGCATCGATTGCCTTGGCAGAACCGACAATTAATCCGGCTTGAGGACCACCCAATAGTTTATCGCCGCTGAAGGTCACGATGTCGGCGCCACTTTGCACCGCTTCTTGTACCGTTGGCTCTCGGGGCAAGCCGTATTGCGTAAGGTTAACCAGGGTGCCACTGCCCAGATCGGTCATAAACGGCAGGTCAAACTCATGGGCGAGTGCCGCCAAGTCACTTTCGGCAACACTTTCAGTAAACCCTTGAATTTGATAGTTACTGGTGTGCACCTTCATCAACATCGCGGTTTGATCTGTGATCGCAGCCTTAAAGTCAGAGAGCCGAGTCCGATTGGTTGCACCCACTTCTACCAGTCGACAGCCCGACCGGGTCATGATTTCCGGCACCCGAAACGAGCCGCCAATTTCAACCAGCTCGCCTCTCGAAACCGGCACATCTCGGCCCAGCGCGAAGGTATTAAGCACGAGCATCACCGCTGCCGCGTTGTTATTCACAACGGTTGCTGCTTCTGCGCCAGTGATTTCCTTTAAAAGGTGTTCGAGGGCTTGGTCGCGATCGCCCCGTTTGCCGGTTTCCAGATCAAATTCTAAGTTTGTTGGATTGCCCGCGACCCGCTGAACCGCATCAATCGCGACCTGCGGCAAGCTCGCCCTGCCTAAATTAGTGTGAAGAATGGTGCCTGTTAGGTTCAGTACGGCGGTCAAAACTGGATTGGCCGCACAAAGCACGGATCGGGTGTTGGCAAGCAGCACGTCAGCAGACGGCAGTTCAAATTCTGGCGCTGCCATTGCTTGTCGAGCAACAGAAAGTTGTTCGGCGATCACCCGCGCAACACGGGTTCGCCCAAACGCCTCAATTAGAACGTGGCCTTGCTGCGATCTTAGTAACTGATCAACGCCGGGTAAGTGTTTAGCTGGGTGCGACAAGGATCAATCCATGGGGCCGATAGGTTGCATTGTTTTTTGCAACGAGCCAACCGTTCTAATCCAAGGTTCAATGCCATTATTGTACTGTGCCATCCAGGATCGTTTTGCATCACTGGCCAGCTGAATATCGTTGAACGTGTCCAAAACCAAAACATAAAGCGGGCGTTTCATTAATTGCGTTTTCAGCACTAGCGGGTCTTCAAGGTCGACCGTGGCGGCAAAAGTACGAAGGGCGGCGAGGTTTTTCTCGGCTTTGAGCTGAATTGCAAAATCATCCGAGGGGAGATCCATAAAGTAGTCATAGGTGCCATCACCAGAGGTTGCGGCAGGCGCCATCGACGCATAGTCCAATCCGGTTGCTGAAACCGCAATCGAATCCAGTTTGGCGGCATCTGCAACCGCTGCAATCAAAGGCGCAGCCTGGGCCAAACGTGCGGCTTGGGCAAAGGCGGAATTGGCTGAACGGTTTAGCTGAACGGGCGTGGGCTGTACGGCGTAGCGCTGCGCAGACCTTGTTGACGCAACGGCTGGCATGGGCAGTGCCCCTTTGGGCCCTAAGGTTTGGAGTTGGGCGGGTAGTTGCTCAGAACGCTGAACATGGTCCGTATAAACTTCAGCCAAGGTCGTGCCAGCAGGGAAGGGTTCGGAGGCAGGCACCACAATTTCCGTTGCGATCTTTTCAACTTTAGGGCTGACAATCTTCGCTATATCCTGGACCTCCGCTTGCACGCTTGCCATGGCGGGCTCTGCGGCAAGCCCTGGTCGTTCAAGCGCGTCGGTCTGAATTTCAGGGGTTGTCATCTCAACTTCAGCAACTGCGGCCAAAACCTCTGGCTTAACAACGCGCATTGGCGCGTCAATCACTGCGGCAGCAATCGGGCTCGTGGCGGCGTCAACCACTGCAACGGCCAATTCAGGCGCTTCGGCCTGTACCGCAAGGGTGGTTACTTCAACGTCAACTTCAATTGGGGTTACTGCGGCCAAAACTTCCGGCAATTCAACGACACGCTCTGGCGTATCAATCACCGCCGCAACGACAGGACGCGTGATTTCTTCAATCAAGGTATCCGCCACGTCAGGCGCTTCTGTCTGAATTTCAGCCTTTGGCATCGCGACTTCCGCGACAATCAAGCCCTCAGGAGCCTCCAAAACCGTAACCGGTACTTCAATCACTTTTGTAAGCGCAGGGCTTGCGATCGCGTCTACCAACGTAACCGCTACGGCTTGGGGTTCGGTCTGAACCTCGACCTCTTGGGTCTCAACTTCAATAACCGGTAAGACCGCCTGCAAGGCAACAGCGGTTATTGGCGCGTCAATCACCTCGACAACAGCAGGGCGGGCCACGGTTTCAACCAAGGCAACGGCCAGTTCCGATATTTCCGCCTCGACCTTGAGCGTTGTTCCTGCAAAGTCGCTTTCTAAAGCTGCCTGCGTGATCTCAGAGCTCAAACGGTCTTGCATGACACTATCGGTGGATAAAGAAGCCCCTTGGGATGCTTTATTACGTGAGCTGTTTTCTGGAATGCCGGCTAAATCGGATGTAAAGACCGCGTCTAAATTAGGCATTAATGTCGATATCACCATGGGTGCTAACGCAATCGCAGTAGCAGGCAGGGTTTCGACCAGGACAACCGTCGCGGTTACCGTTGCTGCAGCAGGCGCAGCATTGACTGCTGCGGCAACGTCGTCGCTTAAATCAGTGGTCACCTCGGCGATCCCCAGCAGAAGCGCCATTTTTGCCCCGTCAATCTGAACAACCTTGGTCTCAATGATCTCAGAAAGTGCCGGTTGTGGGTCAAGCACCTGGGTCAAGCCTGAAGGAAGAATGCTGACCTCAGTTAATGGCGTTTCAAGTTGCGCAATGCTCGGCGCTGAGTCAGTTAAGGCTTCGGCGCGCATCGATTGATCGATTAGAGGCGTCGCTTTCGCAACGATCAGGGCATCAGGCACGGATTCCATCACGACATCATCACGCACCGACGCGGGTGTCTCGACCGAATGGGTAATCGGTAACTCAGATACCGCAGGCAGCGCGTTTCTCGCGTCAAACCCGGTCACTTGAGACGCTAGCTCGACAAGGGCGGGTGTTTTCGCGTCCACAGTAGCAATTAGAGCGTTAACGCTTATTGTTTCGAGGCTATGATCGGTGTCAACTTTATCTTTTTGCTTTATAACAATATTATTCTTAGAGTCCGTCAAGCCATTCGCAGCTAGGCCACTAGCATTCCGCCCTGCAACCTGCGCCTGCAGAATCATTTCAGGGGCAGCCTCCGCATCCGCCAAAGACCCGCTTGCCACGGTTTCGAGGGCAGACTGTTCTTCGAGAATGGCATCAACGCCTGTGCTCGCGGGAGGCGCGACCTGTTTCGGTAGATTGTTGAACATGTTGCGCTCATCGATAGCCGCTGGCGCAATGAGCCCTATCGGATTGGACGCGAGATTCATCTCGGCTGGGCGTTGCCCTAGTTGGGCGAGCACGTCGGACATCGCATCATGTTTGATTTGAGCTTCTTCTAAACTTTTGGCACAAGACCAGTCTTTCGCTTCAAGGTGGCCAATACAAAACCATCTTGATTCATTGCTGCGATAAGTCTGTTTGGACTGCACAACACACGCGGGATTTGAAAGGTCGGCGTCATCACCGGAGCAGGGGTCCTGACTCATCCAACTACACCCCGCAAGCCCTAAGCAGGACAGCGCTGTACTCATGATCAATAACGAGCGTTTCATAAACAGTTCCGATCTATAGACCCTTCTATGATAGTTCATTATTCCATTAATTCCGATAGGGCCAGACCGCTCATCTGCGGGAACAAACCCATCAGCCCACCGGTGTGTAAAAACACAACATCCGTGCCGTTGATGTCCCCGTGCTTGATCATTTGAACCAGCCCCTGAAACGCTTTACCCGTGTAAACGGGATCTAACAGGATGCCCTCTAGCTGCGCAAGCCATGCAATCAGTCGATAAACCTCGGCGGATGCAACGCCATAGCCTTCACCGATAAAATCGTTGCGGAGCTGTCCGGGCTCGGCCTTAAGCTTTGATTGGAAGCGCTGTTGCCATTTGGCGATATCGATTGCCGCTTTCTGATTAAAAAATGCCGCATTGCGTGACACGCAGATGCCGATTACGGTCAACGATAAATGATGCAGCGCCTTCCCCAAAAGCAACCCGGCATAGGTGCCGCCAGATCCAACCGCCGTGACAATACAGCTGGGTTTTATTTGCGCCGCTGCGAAATCGACCGACAGTTCCTGCGCCGCCTGGATATATCCCCACAGGCCGAGTTCATCACTGGCGCCAATGGGAATACTGTAAGGCCGCTCGCCCAAGGCGCGCAGCTGAGCAGCTTTGCGATCGTAGAGCTGATCGAGGTCCTCAAATGCTCGATCGCTGACATAGTCAATTGAAGCACCCAACAACTGATTCAGGAGCAGGTTGCCATTGGCCGTTTTCGCGGGCTCACCGCGCAAAATCAGATGGCATTGCAGCCCTAGCTTCGCGGCAAATAAAGCGGTGGCCCGGCAATGATTCGATTGCAGGCCGCCACTGGTTATCAGCGCGGTTGCCCCCTGGTCAAGGGCATCAGCCAGCACAAACTCGAGCTTCCTGATTTTATTCCCAGCACCCGCACCCTCTGTTAAATCATCTCTTTTAATCCAGATCCGAGGACCACCCAAGGCCTCGGACAGTCGATCAAGCGGCTGCAACGGCGTTGGCAATCTAGCAAGATCAAGCTTCGACGGCGGGTTCATGATGTCTATTTCTCACAACGAACTGGCTAGAGGTGGTCATGGCGACCTCGCCATCTTCAATCATCTCTGTGGTTAACGAGACACTAGACTTGCCCCGCGCGAGTAGTTTTTTTTGAAAAACCGCAAAGTCGCTCGGCAAACTGCAGCGACAAATCAACTGTTTTAAGACTGGCCGCAGGAACGCCGCCTCCGAACGACCGACAACGGTGTTGCCGACGATGCTCATTTTTCCGATCTGAAGTTGGAGCATTCCCCAGCCGGCTAACGCAGATAAAGCCGAGAGACTCCCGCCAAAGGCACTCATCTGATGATTAATATTCGGGGCGAGGGGGGCGGACAGCGTTAAGATATCCTGCTCGAAGCTTTCAACAGCGACCCCCATTGCGACACTCAGCGGGATTAATTGGTGGATCGTTGCCTCCAATTCGGCGGCTGTACTGACTTGAATTGATGGCAATTCCACTTGGGTCACCCCTAATTGATTGTTATGACTATAATACAGGTCTACCTTGGCATGCAGTGCTTTATGCGTTATCTCTTTCTGTTATTGATGGTTTTAGCGACGGGTTGCGCCGATAAAAGCAATCCGCTTGTGCTGTCAGGCAAGACCATGGGGACCACCTATCGCGTTCTAATTGCAGACTCGACGGGCGCCATCAGCGCTTCCGAAATCCAAAATAAGATAGATAATAAATTAATTAAAATCAATAATTTAATGTCAACTTATGACCCTGAATCGGAAATCTCTCGCTTCAATCGGGCAGCTCCGGACGTACCCTTCAACCTGCACCCTGATACCGTCAAGGTCTTAGCCTTCAGTCTAGCCTTAGCTGATCAAACGGGTGGCGCGTTTGATCCAACGGTTGGCCCATTGGTTGAGCTTTGGGGCTTTGGGTCCACAGCAACCACTGCGCACCCCCCAGAAGACCATAGGATTCAGGCCTTAAAACAACACGTCGGATATCAAAGTCTGCACCTCGATACGGATTCAACAACCGTCTCGTCACCCACTAAGCGGCAGCTCGACTTTTCGGCCGCAGCAAAAGGCTTCGCGGTGGACGCGATTGCGACGATCCTCGTGCAGTTGGGCCACTCGAGCTTCCTGGTTGAGGTCGGTGGTGAATTGTTCGCAAAAGGTGAGAAGCGCCTAGGTCAGCCTTGGCGGGTGGCCATTGAAATGCCCAGCGCCGCAACCCGGGCGATTTATCGCGCCTTTCCATTGATCGATTCAGCGATTGCGACCTCCGGCGATTACAGAAATTACTTTGAAGCCAATGGCCAGCGCTTTTCTCACACAATCGACCCAAGAACGGGGTACCCGATTACCCACGACACGACCTCCGTCACAGTTTTGGCCCCGACCGCGATGGCGGCCGATGGCTGGGCCACCGCGTTGAACGTATTGGGCCCGGTGGCCGGGATGCGCCTGGCTGAAGCACAGGGTCTGGCGGTTGTGATGCTGGTAGCCGACGGGAATGAGCTTAAAGCGTTGGAAAGTCAGGCGTTTAAAGACTATCTAGCGCAAAATCTGTAAACTGGGGCTCAACTCACGGTGGTTAGGGTCTGAGTCCAGCAGAGCCGCAGGTATCAGATGAGCGCGACAACTTGGGTTAATCTAAGGCTTTAAATCGGTTCAGCCGCTTATCAGGACAAAACGCTTAAAGGGATAAATCGGCGCCTTCAAAATAAACCCTGGGCCCAATCTAAACGATAGGTGATCTAATGATAGAGTTTTTGATGACGTTTTTGGTCTTTCTGTTTGTGATTGTCATTATGGCCGTTGGTGTCATGAGGGGCCGCCCACCGATCGCGGGCTCTTGCGGCGGTCTGGGCGCAATGGGCGTGGATGGCGCCTGTGAAATCTGCGGTGGTAACCCAGACAAGTGCGAGGCGCCTGATAGTGCGGGCCAAAAGCCTGTCGTGACCAACGCATTGGAGGCCTAATCAAGCGCTGAGTCAGCAACCAAGACACTAACGCGTCGACAGACCATGACACTCACTACGACAATCGTGATGGATTCAAAGCCAACTACGCCACAAACTTCGATTTAAAGCGAAGCAACCTCGACATGCCCACCCAGCGCGATGTTAAAGCCATCCTAAAAGGTCAGGCGCTTATCTGGTTATAACTCATAAAAACTGATCGTTCTGTTCTTCTCTAATTTGCGCGCGCCGGGCGTCCGTCTGGCGATTCAAAAGATACCGATTGATTAACTTTTGATACTCAAGCGGCAACCCAACAAACTCGATGCCCGATCGATACTGACCACCGTCTTCATGCATTCTGCCGTACCGAATGCGCGCAAAACACGTCAGCACCCAGGTCCCTTCATCAAACAAAACACGCAAGGCCACATGGCTTCCCTCGGGCAATAATTCATCGAGGCACAAACCCGCACCGCCCACACTCAGATCAACTAATTTTGATCGAAAATTTTCTGGCGTCTGAATCTCATTGAACAGAACCCGCCGACCAATCAGCTCAACTTGCTGATCTAGATTCTTAAGGTACGCCCCCATGGCCGCATTTTGGGTTTCAACACGCTCCAATAAGCCCCGACCTTGGCGCTGTAACACCTTGAGCTGTCCCATCAGTCGAATCTCTTCGGAGTAATCAAACAGCGTTTCTGGATCTGCAGTGGCTACCTGATCTGAACTGATCAGCTTATACTCACAAGGGAGTGCATCTTCTAAACGGAAAAAGTCTCTAATGTCGACATCACTCATACTGATCCTAGTTGACTGCTTGCATCCGGAGAAAGCATTAACAGTTATTGCCACGATAGAATGATCCAGGGTCGCTCGGCTGATGCCGGGCGCCGCGCCACTGGGTCATCCCAAAACATCGGTTAAGAATACTATGGAATACCTGAGATACAAATTGAAGGACATTGGCCGATGACGCATTGGGTCCTGAGTGTCTCGTTAAGGATGGCGAGTAAACTGGGTAAAAATGCGCTCTATCAGCGCACCAATGGTCTGCCTGTGGCCGGCCTAAGCTTTGCTGTGGCGATTCTTGTGATGGTCTTATCTGTTGTGAATGGCTTCGAAGTTGCCATGCGCGAACGAGTGCTCAGTCTGTTCCCACATGTTTTAATTTATGACCGCAATCAAATGCAATTGAATCAAGCGCAAATTGAAGTCATTGCGTCCCATGAACAAATTTTAGCAACCGCGCCCATCATGGAGATTGGCGGCATGCTCATTGCCAACGGCGCGCACCAAGGCATTTTGATCTCTGCCATCGATCCAGTTTTAGAACCGAAGGTGAATGACTTACCCAGCTACCTCACGGGCGGGCAATGGTCGGGCCTTCTCACTGAACCTTTCAGCATGGTGATCAGCCAACAACTCGCCGACGTGCTAAAGCTAGCACTCAATGATCGGGTAACGTTGATGCTGCCGATTGCAAGCTTTTCACTTGCCGGCATTAGCACGCGCTCTAAACGGTTTACCGTGGTTGGGATTTTTGACACCGCAACGGATTTAGATCGCGCAACCGCCTACATCAATCTCGCGGCTGGCAGCGCTTTGGGGGGGCAACGATTTCCCCAAGGGTTAAGGTTAAAGCTGAACGATCTATTTGAAGCTGCCAACGTTTTACAATCGATTTACTATGCAAACCCGGCCCAGCCCATCTTTGGATCAAGCTGGATGAGTCGACAAGGCAGCCTGTATGCAGCCATAGGACTACAAAAACGCATTATGTTTATTTTGCTCGCACTCCTCGTGGCAGTGGCTGCATTTAATGTGACCTCGCAGCTGGTGATCTACGTTGAGGAACGCCGGTCGGATATCGCAATCCTAAAAACATTGGGCGCGAATGCTGGTGAGATTCGGCGCATTTTCCTGTTGCAGGGTATGACACTCGGGCTAATTGGCACCAGCGCCGGGCTAGCGCTTGGTTTTATTGCTTGCGACGCGATTAACTGGGGTCTCATGGCGGTACAAAACTTCTTTCACATCAATCTACTTGAGGAATATTTTGTGCATTATCTGCCGTTTGAGCGATTGCTCTCAGATTTCCTCTGGGTCGCCTTTGTCAGTCTACTGTTGTGCTTCATCGCCAGCGTTTATCCAGCGCATCGCGCCGCTAAAATGATGATTTCGGAGGGTCTTAACGATGGATCTTGAGAACAAACCTACTTTTAGCGTTGTTGCCGAGAACATCGTCAAAACCTATCAACACGGCCAAAGCGGCGTGGTTAAGGTCTTGAGTCATCTCGATTTAACCATCGATCAAGGCGAGCAGGTTGCGATTACTGGGGCATCGGGCAGTGGCAAGAGCACCTTATTACAAATTCTTGCCGGACTTGAACAAGCGGACTCGGGCAAGGTCGAGTTGCTGGAACGATCGATGCACCAGATACCGGATCGAGCTTTGGCTCGATTCCGCAACCATCATCTGGGTTTTATTTACCAGTTTCACCACTTGATCGACGATTTTACCGCGCTCGAGAACGTCGCGCTGCCGGCTAGAATTAAAGGCCTGACCGCCGCATCTGCAAATGAGCAGGCCCTGCATATTTTGGCGGAAATGGGATTATCCGACCGACTGACCCATTTCCCTTGGCAACTCTCTGGTGGCGAACGGCAACGCTGCGCCATTGCCCGAGCGCTGATTAACCAGCCAGAAATTGTTTTCGCGGATGAACCTACCGGCAACCTCGATCAAGAATCAGCTCATCAAGTCAGTGAACTGATGATGTCGCTGTGCCGAGCAAACGGCGCAACGTTGATTCTTGTCACCCATAACCCACAACTGGCCAGCCAAACAGACCGTCAACTCACCCTCGCCGGCGGGGCCTTGCGTTCATGACAGATCACCCCAGAATGGTGATCCACATTGCACTGCGCTTTTACCTCAATGGCGTCCTACAAGGGGCTGGCAGGCGTTATGTCCAATACGTGAATCGAGCGTCCGTCATTGGACTTGCCCTCGGCACGGCGGCGTTAATCATGGTGGTTGCCGTCATGAATGGCTTCGATCGAGAGCTCCAAGCCCGGTTGCTGAGTGTAACCCCGCATTTGCTGGTTTCATCGGACGCACCTGCCGAAAAAATGCTGACCGATAATGCGGTGCAGCAGGTCCAACCCTATCTGTCGGCAGAGGTCTTATTGCTTGCCGATCTTGGCGGGTTGCTCTTTCGTCTTCAAGGGTTAGCGCCCGAAGATCGCCAGGTAGGGATCATGCAAAATTCGCTCCGCAGTGGCCGGTGGTGGACAAAGCAAGACCCGGCGCCCATCATTTTAGGCGCCCCCTTGGCCGCGCGGTTTGGCTACCGACTCGGGCAATCGATTCCGGTCGCGTTGATCAAAATTGACCCCGCCACCCATCGCATCGAGCCCCGGGTTTCGAGCTTTACCCTGATCGGCACCTATGCGCTCGGCGCAGAAACCGATCAAGCCATCGCAATCACCTCAATATCGGCCTTGTCATCCGTGCTCGATGTTGCACCGATTCAGCGCGTGCACTTAAAAGATCCGATGGCAGTCCAGCAGGTTCAAAAAAACTTGCTGCTAAAAGGCATTCAGCCACTGAGCTCTTGGGAGCGTGAGTTCGGTGCCTTTTTCCAAGCCGTTCAGCTCGAAAAGCTTATGATGGGGCTGCTATTATCTGTTTTGGTGGGTCTTGCACTCATCAGCCTCACTGCGGGGATGCGCATCGTGATGCAAGAAAAACAGCACACAATTGCCATCCTCATGACCTTAGGTTTAACGCCTGCGGATTGCCGGCAGGTATTCTTGATTCAAAGCGCTTTGCTATCGCTCACGGGGATTGCGCTCGGGTCGCTGGTGGGCGTCTTGGCAGCTAGCCAACTACCGAGGCTGATGACCCTGATTGAAGGCTTAACGGGTTTTTCGATTGTAACTGGCAGCTATTTTTCGGACTTACCCGTTGATATTCGCCTGTGGGATACCACCCTGATCATTATCGCGGCCATCCTTGCGTGCGCCTTGGTGATGTGGCGACTGGTTCAATCGAATTTTAGACGCTCTCAAGCGGCCCAACAAAGTTCGCATCCTGGTCCCTAATCGGACTCAGTCTCGGCTCGCGTGCCCCAGAAGAGCTGCACCCCGATAAATCCGAGTGCGCCCAGAGTGAGGCCGCAGGTTAAGCAGCCCACAACCAAGGGCAACCAGATCTCCGCCAGTCGGCTAACAAGCCAATTCCAAGACAAATCATAGGTCGATAGGTCAATCGATTGCCCCGTAACCCAAGCGCCGACTTCGAACGCAAAATACATCATCGGCGCCATGGTAATGGGGTTGCTGATCCAAACGAGGGCAATGGCAATCGGGATATTGCAGCGTCGCCAGATGCACAATAAAAGGCAGGGCGCCATTTGAAAAGGGATCGGTAAGAAACAACAAATCGCGCCCCAGAGAACGGCTTCAGAAACGCTGTGACGATTCATATGCCAGAGATCCGCATCGTGGATAAAATCACCAAAAAGCTGGAACAGCTTGTGATTTTGCAGTGTCTTTCGGTCGGGTAGAAAGCGTTTTAACGTCATGTGACTCGGTAATTTCCTTCAGACAAACCGCGCGCTAATCGGAACGCCAAGCTCAAGCTATGAAACCGGTTTTCGGTAAAATCAAACGATTCTGAGCATTTGCGCACAGATTGCATCGGCTAAGACGCAGAATATATAGCATGTCGTTCTTAGATACTACGGCATGGCCCTGGCTGCACTCACACTCTTATTGGTTCAGCGATGCAGCCTATTATTGGCGTCCTTGCCAAACGTTGATCTACTTTGGTTGGGCTTGCCCGCAGCAATCGCCGCGTTATGGTATCCAAGGATTAAAGCGCTAGGCTGGATTGTGATCGCTTTGCTTGTACAGTTTGAGCAGCTTTTAGTCTCGGCCGACCCAAAGCAGTTAAGTCCCTATCATCAGCAAACTTTGCGGGTGACCGCCGAGGTGACCAGTTTGATATCCCATGGCCGTTATGCTGACCGCTTCACAGCCGATATTATACAAGCGCCAACGGCGCCCAACCTAAAAGGTCATCGAATCCAACTGTTCTATAACCCTGAAGCGCAAGCGGTTGGCATCAAGCCCGGCAGTCAAATCAAAGCCATCATCCAATTACGGGCCTTGCGGGGGCTCGTGAACGACCATGCCGGCCATAGTCATCAGACAATGATCTTCCGGGGCATCACGGGCCGGGGCAAGTTGATCAGCCATCAGGTCATTCGTGCCCAACCGAGCCCTCTGACGTCACTGAGCATCCGCCATAAAGTGCAGCGCTGGCTCGATGAATCGTTACCGCCGAGAAGTAGTCAGGTGATTCAAGCGATTACCATTGGCGCGACGGCAACCATGGATCGACCGCGCCGCGAACGCTTACAAGCAACCGGCACCCAACATTTAATGGTCATATCGGGGCTGCATCTGAGCCTCGTGGGCTGGGGCGTGTTTAAGATCCTACGCTGGGTCGGGCTACCGATTACCTATTGTTTTATGCTCGCGGGCCTTGCCGTCACCGGGTACTTTTGGATCTCAGCCCAAGCGGTCTCGGTGCTGCGGGCCAGTGTCATGTGTCTACTGGTCATTATTCAAGGCTTGGCTCGTATTCGGATTGCGTTCAGCGCGATCTATTGGCTGGCGATGATCCTGACGCTTGTGCACTCACCCTGGGTGAGTGGGTTACCGGGCTTTTGGTATTCATTTACCTGCGTCGGCGTTTTGTTGCTCATTGCCAACACACAAAGAACTGGCGCCCAAACCTCTTGGATTCGATTCTTGCTGACCTTCAAAACCCAAGTCTTGCTCGCACTGGCAATGATCCCGCTGGGGTCAATCCTGTCGGGTTTCAGTCCCATGATCGCGCCCATCGTTAATCAGATCGCGATTCCCTTGATGTCGATTGTTATTTTGCCGCCAGCACTCGCCAGTATCTTCGTTTACCTGATGAGCGAGGCCTTTGCCGGGCAAGCGCTCGAACCCATCGCTCAGGGATTGCTAGCGGTCAGCGGCCTTGGCTTCCAATTGTTTTGGATCGTCCTCGACGTATTTTATGACCTCAGTGTCTCGCTGACCCTTGCCCGTTTACCCGTGCTGTACCTAGCCGTCGCGTTCGGCGCCTTTTTGATCGCAATCACCGGATTACGCTTACTCCCAATCGCTGCGATCGTGGCTATCTGGCTTGTTTTTTTCGCGCCCAAATTGACTCGGCCCGAACATGGCACGCTCACAATACACGTGATGGATGTCGGTCAAGGCAATAGCCTGCTGCTACAGACCGCGCAGCAAAACCTGCTTTACGATGCCGGGCCATTGTCTCGGAGCGGGTTCGATGCCGGCGCTGCCATTGTCATTCCTGAGCTGCGGGCTCTAGGCATCGATCACTTAAATCGGTTGATTATCTCCCACGGCGATGCGGATCACGCGGGCGGGCAGGGCAGCCTGGAACGCGCCCTTAAAATTGACGAGGTGATCGACCCCAATCATGTTGATTGCCAGAATCAACGCGCGTTCAATATTGATGGCGTGCGCTTTCAACTGCTCAGTTGGCAGGGGGGAACGAACCGAAATAACCGATCTTGCCTGCTGCAGGTTCAAGGCCCTGGCTTTAGTCTCTTATTGTCTGGCGATATCGAAGTTGATGCAGAGCTCGCGCTTTTGCGTCGTCTGCAAGGTAACGTTGATTGGCTTTTGGTACCGCACCACGGCTCGAGAACCTCATCGTCCCCGGCACTCCTCAATCACGTCATGCCCAAATCGGCGGTCATCGCAGCAGGGTTCAGTAATCGCTTTCAACATCCTCACCCAGAAATCCTGGCGCGTTATCAAAATCGCCACACGCGTCTTTGGTCAACCGCCGAGCACGGCGCGTTGACCTTCAAAGCCGATGCAAAAGGGCTACATTGGGTGTCATCGGCAAGACAAAAGCACCAAAGATTTTGGTCTGATTAGGGGCTAGGCCTTGCAATTGAAAGGCAAAGTGTAGAACCTTGCGCGCGTTTAAACCCTCAAAAGAGACCGCACTTGGACAAGCCAACCCTTATCGACCAACTCGATTTAGAACAGATCGAGACCAATTTATTCAGAGGCACGAGCGAAGACCTCGGGACCCCACGGGTTTTTGGTGGCCAGGTGATTGGTCAGGCCCTGATCGCCGCGCTCCGTACGGTTGAGGGGCGGCATTGCCACTCACTCCACGGTTATTTTCTTCGCCCGGGTGACCCTAAACGCCCGATCATCTATGAAGTCGATCGTATTCGGGATGGCCGGAGTTTCACCACACGACGGGTCGTGGCCATCCAAGCAGGTCAAGCCATCTTTAACATGTCTTGCAGTTTTCAGTTGTTGGAGGCGGGCCTCAGCCATCAAAGCGAGATGCCAGATGTGCCGCTGCCAGACGATATCCCGGATGATACTGACGCCATGGCGGCCCGGCTCGAGCAGTTTCCACCTATGATGCGCGAAATGATGATGCGTCAGAGCCCGATTGAACTCAAACGCGTTGAGCCTATCGATTTCCTGAACCCAGTTAAACGGGCGCCCAAACAACACACTTGGTTTCGGGCCCGACATCCCCTTGGGGACGACATCGCGATGCACCAATGCATGCTGGCTTATGCCTCGGATATGGGGATTTTGAGCACCTGCACGCTGCCCCATGGCAAATCGTTTTTGACAGGCCTCATGACCGCCAGCTTAGATCATGCAATGTGGTTTCACCGACCTTTTCGGTTCGATGAATGGATCCTGTTCGAACAAGACTCGCCAGCGGCCGGAGGCGCGCGCGGCTTCAATCGCGGCAGTATGTTTACCGAGGCCGGCCTCCTGATTGCATCCGTTGCCCAAGAGGGCTTGATCCGAGAAATTGATTGAACCCTCGACGTTAGCGATGAGATCACCTTGGTGTCACCCGTTTCAAAGCCTTTACCAGCTGCTGTTTATCGGCCTGATTGAGGAACTGACCCAGTTCTAATTCTTGGTTATGGCTGCGGATTGCAATTCGGGAGACGCCCCAGGGATGAGGCGGCGGCGATACCAGATATTTGGCCCAAAGGCGCTGATAGGTAATCGCTTCATTGGGCCGACGAAGGCCCTGCTCAATGCTGACGAGATCCTCCGAAACGGTAATCACTTCTTGACGTGTGCATTGCCGACTGCAGTACAACATACACCCCGCCAAGGCGGCCATTTCAATGATCGAGAAGGGCAGGATCATCCAGGCGCCAGCAAACAAAAAGCCCAAGCTGACGGTGCCCGACACAGTCATCAGCGTATACAGTAGATACAAGTTAAACTGCCAGGTGCCGGACGCATTGGGGCGTAAAACAATCTGCCCGGTTTGCGTTGTGTCATCGATATCGAGCTCCACCATGACGCTGTGATCCTTTACCTCGAAGCCGTTGATTGACCGCCTTGGAGCAGAGCCGTGAGCTGCGCCAATAGTTGGGCGTTTTCTTGGGGTGTACCAATTGTGATACGAAGCTTGTCTTTCAATCGATCATCAGCAAAGTAGCGAACTAAGATATGCGCCGCTTTCAACCCTTCATACAGTGCTTCGGCGCTCAAAGCGCATTCCGAGGGCACCGTCGCCAACAGGAAATTGCTTTCAGAGGCCGAGACCGCAAGCCCTAGATCCTGAAGTGCGCGCTTGAGGTCATTACGGCTTGCCCGCACTTTCGCCCAGACCGATTTTGCGTAGGCTTGATCGCCTAATGCGACGTCGGCGAGCTGTTGGCTGATCGCATCAAGATTGTAGCTATCGCGGGTCTTGTGCAACATCGGTTCAATCAAATGCACGGGTCCGATGCCATAACCCACCCGCAACCCAGCAAGGCCATAGCCTTTGCTCAGCGTTCGAAGCAGGACAATGTTGTCTGACGCAATCGCCCATTGGGTCAGGTCATGGTCCTCATCTGAAACAAAGTCCACATAAGCCTCGTCAATCACGAGGATCCCTTCAATCTCAGACGCCAACACCTGCAAGGCCGCTTGGCCAATCAATCGCCCGCTCGGCGCATGGGGGTTGACGATAAACGTAAGCTGACAATGATTGGCGTTAATCTGGCTCGAAAAATTTTGGGGTAGGGACCAGTCCGCCTCCAGCGGAATCGATACCACTTTCGCATCTTGGATTGCCGTGAGTACCGGGTAGAGCGAATAGGTTGGGTCGGTCATTCCGACGCATGCACCCGGATCGACATAGGTCGTAAGCAATAACCGAAGTAATTCATCGCCACCACGCGTTGCAATCACGTTCTCGATCGCAACCTGGTGCACCGATGCCGCGGTCGATCGAAACCGATCTGCGGTGGGTTGTGGGTAACGCCTGAGTGATTCGATCCCCACGGTTGCAATCGCGTCTTGCACCTTGGGCGAGGTTGGGTAGGGACTCTCGTTGGTGTTGAGTTTTATGACGGCGACATCACTTCGTTGCTCACCTGGCACGTAGCCAGCCAGCTGCGCAATATTTTGCCGTTCAAAGCCTTTACGCTTCATCTGAAAATCCCTCGTAGCTCACCTCAAGTACCTCGGCAACCATTTTGCCAGCAGGGCGGTCAATAACAACCTCATCCCCGACACTTTTGCCCAATAAAGCGCGGGCAACCGGACTATTCAAACTAATCCAACCCTGGCCCAGATCAAATTCATCCTCACCCACAATTCGAAGTGTCAGCAGCGCATCGTTGTCCGGTTGGAGTCGAACCCAAGCGCCAAAAAATATCTTATGAGTATCCTTCGGGGTTCGATCAACAACCGCCAAAACATCGAGTCGTTTTTCAAGAAATCGAACTCTGCGGTCAATTTCTCGGAGTAACCGTTTGCCATAAATATAGTCGGCATTTTCAGACCGATCACCGAGTGCTGCAGCCGCTGCGACCTGCTGGGTGATTTTCGGTCGTTTGTCGCGCCAAAGGTACTGCAGTTCGGCTCTGAGATTACTCGCGCCCTGGGGCGTGATGTAGACCTTTTTGCTCACCTTGATGCCCTCGCTAACTCATATTGACCCGAAGCACGATTGTCGGGGTTTGATTAGGATCCTTCGTCATCGGTAAAAATCGGTTTTTAGTCCTGCTACAGCCCCCTCATTCCCGGGCGCTCGCGCGGAAATAAAGTATCCGCAGGTCATTGCAAACCACAGCCCAAGGCTCTGCCCTTGGCCGACAACCCGATGCCAAAGCTGAATACGCGCTGATTCTTGCCCGCTCGCCATCCATCCTCCTTGACTCATCATCACACCATCACACCATCACACCATCACACC
>Ga0115003_10000707_pt1 | contig 29468 bp, 24 predicted proteins | sample ArcticOcean_MG_C_7_FD_88736 | JGI IMG/M metagenome (GOLD analysis project Ga0115003, IMG submission 88736) | Marine microbial communities from western Arctic Ocean - ArcticOcean_MG_CB11_88 | ecosystem: Environmental > Aquatic > Marine > Oceanic | place: Arctic Ocean: Canada Basin | collected...
TTAATAAATATATTTGTCTCATAAAATTTATTTACCTTATTTTCACTACTATAAAAACTTTCAAGAGCTCTTGCAACAGTAGTTCCAACTGATATCACCTTGCCGTTATTTTTCTTACAGCTCTCTATCAATTTTGCTGTTATATCAGGAACGCAATACAATTCTGAATGCATTTTATGATCATCAATATTGTGTGTTTTTATACCAGAGAAAGTCCCCATTCCAATATGTAAAGTGATGTGAGCAATCTTAACACCTTTTTTATTCAACTTTTTTATAACTTCGTCGTCAAAATGCAATCCTGCTGTTGGCGCTGCAACAGAACCATCTTTTTTAGCAAAAATTGTTTGGTAGTAATCTTTATCAATTTGACTTGGTTTTCTAGATATATATGGTGGTAAAGGTACTGACCCATAATCGTTTAAAAGCTTTTTTACAGACGAGTTTTCAATAAAAACTTTGCACAAAATTTGATCGTTATTCTCAATTCTAAGTTCAATTTTATCTCCAATAATAACTATATCTCCATTTTTAAGTTTTCTAGTAGATTTTATTTGACAGATAAATAGTTTTTCACTAAGGACTCTTTCAATAAATATCTCAACCCTGCCTTTTGTTTTTTTTCTAAAACCAATTATTCTCGCAGGTATAACCTTAGTATCATTAACAATCAGTAAGTCATTTTCTGACATATATTTGTAAATATTTTCAAATTTTTCATCTTTTAGTTTTTTTGTGGATCTATTAATAACTAATAATTTTGAGTCACTTCTTTTTCCCTTTGGTATTTGGGCTACACTCTCTTCTGGAAGAGAGAAATTAAAATCATTAATATTCATCTTTTATTCTAGTTATGTTGCTATAATATGTTCATATTTAGATCATAGGATATCATAATGAGTGATTCGACAGAACATAAAGATAAAATTCTTCTCTCCATAGCTATTCCAACTAGAAATAGACATACTTTTTTAGAAAAAAGTTTAAAAAGCTTAAATTCACAAATTGTAAAACATGATTCTAGAATAGAAATTATTGTCTCTGATAATAGCGATAATAATCTTACAAAAGAAGTTGTAGAAAAATATAATTCACTTAATTTAAGTATTAATTATAAAAAAAATTTAAATGATATTGGTTCAGATGCAAATGTAGCGCAATGTTTTAATATGTCTAGTGGAAGATATGTTCATATTTTTTGTGATGATGACATATATTATAAAAATACTTTGCAAAGAGTTTTAGAAGAAATAAAAGAAAAAGATTATGGTGGTGTTTTTCTTAGACCCTATGGATTTTATGAAGACCATGAAGAAGAATATCCATTTAATTTAAATTATAAAAGTGGTCCTCAAAAAACTGATGATTTTCTAGTGGGAATATCCGCACAAATGACTCTTGCCTCAGCTAATATAATAAATAAATCTCTAATAAGAGATGTCGATGCCAATGACTATTGCGGGACTAATTTAGTTCAAGTAAATCTTCTTTTAGACGCAGTGACAAGATCTGAGTCTTGTTACTATTTTAAAGACTACATTATTGCTGTTCAAAAAAATAATTCAGGTGGATATGACCTTTATGACGTATTTATAAATAAATTTGGCTCAATACTTCAAAATTATGTTGAAAGAGATTTAATTAGTAAAAAAACAAAACAAAAAATTGAGTGTAAAAATATAAAGTGTTTTTTTCCATCTTACATATTTAGGTCAATTTTTTACTTAAATGAAAACCGAACCGATATTGAAAGAAAATTTAAAATATTACATAAATACAGCTGTTATAAAATTTTTTTGTATCCAATATTTAAATTACCTCGCCACCTTGCTCTAATATGGTGTTTCTTTGTTACAATTTATGGGAGATTTATTAATGGGGATATTTCCTTAATATTAAATTTTATAAAAAATATTAGAAAAGAAAAAATTTTTAAATAAAAAATATAATGAATAAAAAAAAAATTGTCATATCAATAGTAAGCCATAATCAAGCAAACATCGTTCAAGAATTACTTTCTGACCTTGAGAAATTTAATTTTTTTGATAAAATTTTAATTACAATAAATACGAAAGAAGATATTAAAAGATTAAAGAAATTTAGTGCTCTACCTATAGATTTTATAATAAACGAAAAGGTTAAAGGTTTTGGTGAAAACCATAACTACGCTTTTACTTACGAACCAAGTGATTATTTTATAATTATAAATCCAGACGTTAGGCTTTATGATATAAATTTTAATAACCTAATTAATTATTTTGATAATAATAACGTTCAACTTTTATCACCACTAGCTGTTGATATAAATAATATCTCGCAAGATAATGCGAGAAAATTTCCAACTATATTAACTCCATTTCTAAGAAAAATAAAATTTTTTAGAAAAGCTCAATATTTTAATTCAATAGATTATAACGAAGTTGACTGGGTTTCTGGTATGTTCATGATCGTAAAATCTATGTGCTTTAAAAATATTGGAATGTTTGATGAAAAATTTTTTATGTATTATGAGGATGTTGACTTATGTAAAAGAATTAAAAAAGTTAATGGAAAAGTTCTTTGTATAAATACTGAAAAAGTTTTTCATGTGGGGCAACATCAAAGCCATACAAACTTAAAGCACCTAAGGATGCATCTTAAAAGTATGCTTTATTACCATTTAAAATATTTTTTAAAATAATACTAATTTATATTTCTAGTTTTTGCCTATGTTTTTTCCATCCAAGCAATGTGACTGGAATTGTTATAAAAAATTGAATAGCTAATATTGTAATAATTAATCCTGATACAGAATAGTCTAACAATACATAAAATCCTATAATTAATGTTATTATTGAACATATAAAATGAGGAGCTGCTAAAGGCTCTCTTTTAAAACACCTTATGTAGATTACTATTGAATTTATTAAATGCGTAATTAATATTATTAATAAAATACCAATAAAGTTGTAAAAATTTAATATCCTGTTAAATATTTCTTCTTCTAAAAAGATAAGATATATCGAGCTAATAAATATTATTGAGAATATTAAAAAAAAAGTAGATTGATAAAAAGACTTTTTAAATAAAATTAAAAATTTAGTATGATTATTTTCTGCAATTGATTTTGTCATGCCTGGTATATTAGTTACAAACCATGAGCTTGATATAAGCCCAAGCATATTTCCAATTGCAAGAGATAAGCCAAATTTACCTGCTGTTATAGGATCTTCAAAATAAAATAAGACCGGTGTATATATTTGAACAAATAGGTATGAGCTAAGAAAAGTTATTCCTACTTTATTCTTAAAAGAACTAATATTGTCTTTCCAATTATAGCTATCATCTATATTTATTTTTTCTGGGAAATTATTTTTCCTATATAATAATAGCCACAGCAAAGTAATTATAACTGTGGATAATAAAAACATTGATGGTGCATATAAGGGATAACTAAAATATATTAGAAAACAACATAGTATGCTTCCTGTTAAAATCTGAACTATCTTCAGTCTATATATTTCAGTAATATTTCCTGAGCCTTCGACAATAGATGTAAAAGGAAAACATAATAGACTTAAAGTTGAAAAAACTACATGTATTATCCATGGTAAGTACCAATAATAATTTTTAGCAGTTTCATTTTGATTAAAATAAAAAAATCCAAAAGGTAATATTATTAAAAAATATAGTAATCCTAATTTAGCATATTTATCAAATGCCATACTAAGAAAATCTTTAAATCTTTTTTGATTCTCTCCTATTATTAATCCTTTAAAACCCCATTTTAATTTTATAAACTCTATGGCGCTAACATGGACAAGTGCCATTGAAAGTCCAAAATCAAATAAATACACTAATGCAGAAAAACTTAAAAAGGTGTAGTACCAACCTTGCTCTTCAAGAGTAAGGTATTGCGTTATAAAATATAATGTTACGAGTGCAAATAATGCATGTATTATTCTATAAAGAAATACTATATTCATATTTCACTCATATTATTTTTTTGTCCATACTTGAAGAACCAAATCATTTGATAGTTCTTCACTAAATTTTAGATTATATAAAGATTTTTTTAAAGTTAGGTCATTAATTACATCAAGAATATCCCTTTGCCCTAAACGCTTATTATCTCTAAATAGTCTTTCATGAACACTCCATGCAATTTCTGGTAATAACAGATTAACAATTACATCAGGATTATTATTCATAATTCTTAAAGATTCCTCTGATGCTCGCTTATCTGGAAGAAAATCAAACCAAGATACAACAACTTTTGATTTAGGTAAATTATCAGCCAATAAATAAATTATAGGTATATTAGGGAATGCAAAAATAGATTTGTTATCACCATAATCTACAAGTATATTGTTAATAGATTCTAATCTAACACTTGAAGCTTTTGATAAATGAAGATTTTTAAACAACTCAATTTTACTATATGATCTTTCTATTCTGACGTCAGGCTCATCAACACCCCACCATGCATAAGGTAATTCAAACTTCTTACTTGAAAATGTAAAAATAAAAGATAGTCCTAAATATAAAACAACTGCAGTGCCTGGTATTTTAAAAAAATTAGATGACATTAAATAAGAAAGCGCGTATCCAAGAAATAAAAATATACTAATTTCGCTTAATCCCGCTGAAGTTCCATTTCCAAATATCATGCCTGTGGAAAAAATAAGAATAATTATATCATTTGGCTTAATAAAGATTGGTAATTTTTTAAAGATAACGCTTACTAAAGATAATAAAAATATAATTATTATTGCAGAAAGAGTTATAGGAATTATATAATTATTGTAGTGCAAGGCTTGAATAATAATTTCATCATTAAATGAAAGATAATCATAATATGAATTTAATATGGATAGAAAAGCAAGCGAGACTAGAAAAAATACATATAAATATTCATACTTTAATTTTTTAAGAAAATTAATTTTCTTAAAAACATAATACATTAATAAAGAAGTGAAAAATAATTTTAAAAACCAGATAAATACTGTTTTCATTTGCGAGAAAAAAATATTATTAAAAGAATTTTTTATCCATGAAAATAATATGCTGTCAAGTTCACCCTTTGCACTTAATGCATCTGTGAATATTTGGTTGAAAAAACTAGTCAGCGAATTTTCGCTGTAAAGCCATATAAAAATTATTACAAAAGGTATAAATACACCCAACAAATAGTAAGTGAATATCTTTAGATTACTTCTGTGGTTAAAATATACTATGTACATTGAAGATATGCCTGATGCAATTAAAACCATTGAACCATTACTTTGCTTTGTTAGGAAAGCTAAACTTGCAAACAATCCTGCCAAGAATAAATATAATATTATTTTAAACTGAGCATATTTAAAATCTTCACTTTTTATGTCCCCTATTAATACCAACATCAATAATGATGCCAGCGTATATAAGGTAAGAAATTGTGTGAAATCATACGATATATATGCAACTCCTGACTGGTAATAAAACATACATATTATTGATGTAAACATTGCAGGTATTGGATCAAACCTTTTAGATAATATTAAAAATAATAAGCTTGTTATTATTAACGTTACAAAAAATCCTAGTGATCTAAGTGCAAAAAATGAATCTCCAAAAATCTCAATATACTGCGCTATAAATAATGGATGCAAAGGTGTTAAATATAAATAAAAATCCCTATAAGGAATCATTCCGTTATTTATTAATTTAGCGTATACAGTGAACCAACCGTCAGTTATTGGTAAGAAACTAAATGAATATAAGTAATTATAAAATAAAACTACAGATACAGCACTTATCCAACATAAAACTTGCGTTGAAGTAAGAGTATTTAAAAGTTTTTTTATAATATTCATCATAAATTAAAATATGCGTTATATTGAATCATTTATTATACAATTTATACCTAAAAAGCTGTAAAAACAATAATATTAGAGAAAAATTCTTTTAGAAAAAACTATTCCACTACACAATCTTTTTTCATAATTAGTAGAGATTCATACAATACAGAAGATCTTAATTATATATATATTATTAATGTAGTAATTCATCTACAATTTTATCTATTTTTTCTATTTTTATAGTATCGCTATTTTGGTCTACAAAATCATATAAAAATAACTTTGTGTCAAAAATTAAATATTTACTTCCTGAATACACAAAGTTATTTTTTTTATTTTCAAAAAAATGTTTTGTATCATTTTCTAAATATTTTTTTTCAATAAATAGATATAAGCGTTTATCTAAATTATTTTTATGTAGTTTAGAATCAAACCTATTTGGGATTAACCAACGTGCATTAATTAATGATGCATATGAATATAAGATTCCACTGTAGTTATAAGGATATATTATTACGTTTTCAAAATTTTTATTTTTATTCTCTAAATACAGAGTAATTCTATCATCGTCAATATATGTTGAATAATATGAATATTTTGCAACATATAATATTCCGTTAACAAATATTATAAATGTTACAATTGAGTATATTAAGTTCTTATGTTTTTTTTTAAAAATAGAATTCTGATTAATAGAATAATTTAATGATGTCCATAAAAATAATATCAAGATTGGAAGCATGAAAACATAATACTTCATATACATATAATTATTTTCTCTGCTTTTGATAAATACAAAAATAGCTATTATAGCTACAATTATATAAGAGGTATAAAAAATTGGATTAATTTTACTATAATTTTTTATAAAATTATGAATTAAAGGAATTGCAATTAATGCCGAAAGTATGATTGAGATAAAGTAATTAAATATACTTCTTGGAAGAAGTTGTCCACCATTATGTGCACCAGTATCAGAATAAATATTAGTTATTCCTAATACCTCATGGGGTAATGCCCAATGCGGCTGCATATAGCCATTTCCTCCCTCTTCGGTTAATTGAGATATAATAATACTTGCCCAATCAATTAAATAGTTACTCGATATTAATATAATATATGCGATTACTAAACTAAGTGTAACGGATAAATACTTAAAAAAATCGAATTTTCTATGAACACATAACTCAATAGTTATTATTAACAACATTATTGGTCCTAAAAGAAAAAAAACTCCTTCTGGATATGTTAATAATGCAGCAACAAATAAAATTACACAGAATGGAATCATTGAGATATTTTCTTTTTTTGTATAAAATTCTTTTTTCCAATAAATAATAGATAATAGAATCAAAAAAATAAATAAAGTATAGCTATTGGCGTAAAAACCTTCAAACCAAAGATTAAGCAAGTTTGAATTAAAAATTACAGCCACAGCTCCCAGCATTGATATAAATAAAGGTAATCTAAAAACTTTTATCAACCAATAAAACGTTATAAAACCTAGTGCTAAATGCGAAAATATCATTGAAAAAAAAGATATTTGAAAAGCATGATGTGCAGGTGTAATAAATACTAAAAAACTATGGAAAGCAGTAAGCCCCCATCTAAAATAATACATAAATGGCCATGAAGCTGACGCGTCACCAATTCTGTTAATTTCACCAACAGATAGATCAATAAACTCATGTGACCTTAATTTTGCATCTGATAAAATTCCTCCGTCTATAACGTATTGAGACATTTTTGAATATAATGATAAATCTGGACCGATCCTATAAAAGGAAGTATCTGGCTGAAGAATATTTGGAAATAAAATAAAAAATACTATCAAAAAAGAGATGGATACAAACGAAAATAAATTGGAATTAATATTATAAATTGTATTTTTGAATAAACTAAAAATTTTAATTCTTTTAGCTTTAATAAATAATATACATAATGAATATAGTGGTAGCGCATATAATAAATATTTAATATTAATACTCATAGCTATAAAATAGCCGCCAATAATTGTAACAAGTAATAAACCTAATATTGGAGAAAAATATAAAAAATAATCATTATCTGCATAATACTTTGGAAGTACGGTTATGAAAAAACCAACACCTAAAAATAATAAAATTAAATACACATATATAAAATTCAAATATACAGGGAAGTAAAAACATAAGCATAAAAATAAAAAAATTGTTAATGATTTTGTATTAATATAAAAAGAAAGAATATTATATATTCTTAGATATTTAAGAACATTAACTATGTTAAAATTGACTTTATTTATAGTACTAATGAAATATCTAAAAGAAACTATCAAAAAGTCTCTTAAAACATAACTTGCTACTATGTAAAACATTAATAAATAAAGAATAGCAGTAAAAATAATAGCTACATAGTAGTTTTTAATAAAGTTTTTTATTACAATAGGTTTTGTTGTGCTACTAACTCCATATGAAATATTACTAATAACGTCCAAAAACTTTCTACTTTTATCAAACCCTGTTCCAATTGAAAAATTTTTTAAATTGAATGCAAATGTATCAGACTTATGAATTATAGGTTCGTTATTGAGCGTTGCGTAATAACCATATCCATCTATGGCCATAATTTCAAAATCGTATAATTTATTTTTTTTTAATTTTTGATTAAAAACTGATATATAATGACTATTATTACCTTCAGAAGAAATAATTGAGATTACCTCATTTTGAATTTCTAATCTAATTCCAGAATTAACGTCATCGGTTTGGAATAAATTCTGCAAGCTATTAAAATGATTTATATAAAATTTAAATTTTATCTTTAAATTTGTATTTTTTACATCGGTTTCTCTTTCTAAACCCTTTCTAAAAATTTTTTTTTTAATATTTATATTGATTATTTTTTTACTATCGTAATCGTAAATATCTTTAGTAACAATGCTGTTATCATAAAAAAAATGGCTATCACTAAAATAAATATTAGATTTATTTGATAAATAAAATATAAAAATTAATATTATAGGAAGAATTGTGATGAATATTAAAATTTTTAAAAAATTATCTTTTAAATAGCTTATAATATTTTTCATCATTATTATTCCCAAACAAAACTAAAATTATTGTATTTTTTCTCTATAAAGTATTAATTTTTCCAAAAAGATTAATAGTATTATGCCAGTTATTATTCCTAAAAAAATTATTTGAGTATGCGATGTATATTTTTTATGAGCATATGTAAAAGCTTTATTAGTAATTTGAGTTCTAGTAAAGTATTCATCCTTGTTACTATGGCTTAATTTTATTTTTTTTCTTGTAACTTCGTGGCTCTCTATTATACCATTAGCAACAGTTTCCATAATTTTCTTATAACTAGTTTTTTCATCTGGCTTCTTTTTTTTTGTTATTATTTAAAGTATCAATGAGTTACTATTTCTAAAAGTTCTTATGCTAATGGCTGGTATGTATTTCTTGTATTCTTTATTAAAGTTATTGAAAATGAAATTTTTACCCTTGAATCTTTCTATTACAGCAGGTATTTCTTCTATAAGAATAGGCTTTAATGCACTCTCATTATAATGCCTTCCGATTTTAATAGTGATATCAGTTTTAAAGTAAGTACTTTGATTTACATAAAAAAGATGTGATATACATACACTTGATAAAATAAATATGAAATATACTAGATACCTTTTATTTTTCATTCAATTTCCCTATATATGGTAAATTTATATTTGTATATTTATCAAATATTAAAATACACATAAAGAATAATAACAGATAATTAAGAATTGGTCTTATAAATGCGCCTGCGCCTAAACTATAATTTATTTCAGTGTATCCGCCGTAAAGATATGAATAGTTATATGGAAGAATGTCGCTATACAGTGTAACAATATCCAAAGGCAAGAAAAGTGGAGTAATAAAAAATAGTAAGAAGCGATAGTTCTTATATATATATGGAATTATAATAAAATAAAAAATTATCGTATACCCACCAACTTGGTAAAAGAAATTAGTAATTCCTATGATTAACAAACATATTAGCTCTCTTGAGCATAATTTATTTCTAAAGAAAATTACTGTAAATAAAAATAGTAATAACAATAATAAATATGCACAATATAAAAAATTTACGATTATATATTTTTTTATAAAAATATTAGCTAGGAAACTTGGTTCAACGTTAGAAAAAAAAATTATATGAGATAATATTGTAGATGGTAACGCCATAACTTCTCTTAATGAAAAAATACTTTCGTTAAAAATAAAGAGATTTTTAATAAATCCTAAAAACTCCGGACCCACCATTATCGAAGTAAATGCATAAATCACTGAAGTAAATAAAAAAAATACAAATAATTCATAATAGTTTTTTTTCAAAAAATCTGGAATTATAAAAACTCCAAAATAAGGCTTTATGTTTACAAGTATTGATAAAAAAAACATCTTAGATAATTTTTCACTATTAAAAAAGAAATAAAATATTGGTAGCGAAAACACTATTAAATTACCTCTTTCAAGTGTGAAAAGAAATGGGGCGCTCAATATAAAAATAAAATAAACACATATTTTTTCTCTTGTGCGTAACCAATCATAACTTTTTACAATTATTAAGGGCATAAAAATAAATGAAATTACTATAAACTGTATTAAATTTTGGCCATTATGTCTCATATCAAATGGCTCTGTATAAATTCCTCCTGAAACAAGAAAATTTACTAATTTTAAAAATATAAAATTTAATGGCGGGTATATTGATTGCCATGTTTCATATCTATTATCGTCATATGTCCAGTACAATGTATTAAAAAAATCCATAAAAGTATCGTCTTTATCGTATATAAAAGGCGATGGTGTATGGTTAAATTTTATAAAATATAATATATAATAAACTACTGAAAAAATATTGATTGCTAGAAACACATGCAACCATCTCAATTTTATATTCATATTAGAAATTAATTCTTTCTTTCTCAATGACTAGCGGTCGATTCTGAGAATACGTGTGGATTGAACCTATATATTCACCAATAACTCCAATAAACATAAACTGGAGCCCTAAGAAGAAAAATATACCTATAATTATGGGAGCAATTCCTATGGGGAAAGAACTCCAAAAAACTAACTTTAAGATCACATAAAAAATCGCTACTATGAAACTTGCTAAACCCATAATAAAACCTAAAAATGCTGCAAATCTTATAGGAACCTTAGAATGAGAAATAATTCCTAAAATGCCAATATCGTAAAGCGTATAAAAATTATTTTTTGTCAAACCTCTTTTTCTAGCAGGCTGCTTAAAAGATATGGTTGCAACTTTATACCCTAAATCACAAATTAGACCTCTCAAAAATGGATAGGGCTCATTCATCTCTCTTAACTGATTGATAACCTCTCCATCATAAATTCCAAAACCTGTTGAATCTTTTATTATCTGAACATCACTTATTTTATTTAATAATCTATAGTATAACTTTCTAATTTGATGAAATATAAAGCCAGATTCACTTTCAGGTTTTACAGCCATAACTAGCTTGAATCCTAATTTCCACTTTTCTATTAACTCAGGAATGTATTTAGGTGGGTCCTGAAGGTCAGAAGCAAGATATACTGTTGCTTCTCCAGAAGATTGTAAAATACCATGATAAGGAGATCTTATATGACCAAAGTTCCTATTATTAATAATGACTTTAAAATTTTTATCTTTACTAGCTATATTTTTAAGTATTTCTTGCGTCTTATCATTTGAGTCATTATCTATTACTATTATTTCAAATTCATATTCTACAAAACTGGCTATAGATTTTTTTATCTCGTCATATAATTCTTGTATATTTTCTTCTTCATTGTATGTTGGCGTAACTATGCTAATGAGTTTTTTTGTTGTATTTTTAATCTCTGACATAGGTTTATTATCCATTCAAGTATTATATAATTATATTAACGATATTGTGAGAAAAAACAATGTTAAATCTGAAATTTAATCTTTTTTTGGTGTAGCGATAGTTATTATATTGCCTAGCTTGAGACCTATTGTAATTCCAAAAAAGTCTGGGACAAAATTTATTTTGATGCCAAGTGCCCATAAAACATGCTTAATGAGAAAACTTATTTTAAAATAATTTTGCGTTCTCCCTTGTTTTACGCATTCAAAACCTGTCTCATCAAGGAGCTTAGAAGTAGTTTCTAAATTGTATAATTGTGGATGTTGCAAACAGAAAGCTGGCCACTTTTCCTTAAAGATATATCTTAGTAAAGACTTCTCATTATGTGTAACTATTAACAGGCTTCCATCACTTTTTATTTTTTTCTTAAGACTTTTTAAATAAGATGTTGGATCGAGTAAATGATCCATAACGTGAATTATTACAATTGCGTCGACAGAGTTATCCGGCACCTTAGAAAAGTCTTCCATCTCATGTATTATAGAGAAATTCTTATCACTAACTACAGACTGCAAAGTATCTTTAACACTAATATTTGGCTCAAATAGCCAAAACTTTTTATAATTACCTTTTTTAACAGCAAAATCAGTAAACAATCCTATATCCGGCCCGATTTCCATAAAGTCACCTGTTAATTTAGAATTTTTCTTTAAAAAAGTAAAATAACCTCCTTGCGTTTTAATAAGTGCAGATAGTGGCACCTCTTCCATATTAGCTGGCATTTGGTTATACAAATCAACGAGATGTTTATCATTAAAAAAAGTAGGACAATATAAAACACCGCATTTTAAACATCTATTATAATCAAAGATTATTTTTTCTTTAAATAGCCCATTCCAGCATTCTTTAAGATCAGCAAAACTTGAATCAATAGCATTTTTGAGCAAGCTAATTTCTTTTTTAGCATCTCCAGATTTGCATATTGGGCATTTTCTTTTTAAAAGCTCTTTTTTCATATAATATATTTAGAAAATCTATATAATTAATTATTTTTAAAAGTTATCCTGCTTTGCCAAAAATAGCTACTTATTATTACCATTAAAGCAAAAAAAATCTGGGCTATTACCGGCTCTAATTTAAAAAATTCTACTAATATTGGTAGTGCCAATAAATTAACTAAGAAGTGTGATAAATGAAATGAGATAAATTTAAGAAACTCGGATACGTAGTTTCCTTTTGTTTTAAAAACTAAGAACTTATTTGTAAAGTAAGCAAAAAATATACATATAAATTGACTAATTGTTAAAATTAATAAATAGTGAAATTTATATTCCTCTAGTAGATAATAAAAAAATGGAAACATTAACAAACCGAATGAAGAATTTATAATTCCGGTTATTAGAAATCTAATCTTTGTGTCATTTGTCTTTACTAAATATGTTAATTTTTTAGATAATAAATTATTCATCTTTATAAAGATCTATAATCATATTGCTTTTTAGCTCATCTTTAGATAAAAATGGTGACAAGTCTTCTAATGCGGGTGAAGTTATTTTGCCATCAGGATGTTGTTTCGCTCCAAGCTTTGGAGCGAAAATTTGATTTTCATCAATAATTAATTCGCATACTGCGGGTCCACTAATATCGAGAGTTGTCTTTATAGCATCTTTCATTTGATCGTGATTTTCTGCCCTGCTATAGGGAAACCCAAATGCTTTACTTAAGTTTTCAAATTTTGGAAAGGATACTCCACTTTTTGGTCCTCCACCAACTTCAACACCATTAAAGAAATTTCTATGTGTTTGAAAAATTGATACGTAACCATTATTATTTAATATAAATATTTTTATTGGAAGATTGTTACCAATTATGGTTTGTAATTCTTGAAGGTTCATCATAATACTTCCATCGCCAGCAATACAAACCGTAGGCTTTCTTCCTGATGCAATACAAGCCCCAATAGCTGCCGGTATATCATAACCCATAGTCGCACATCCAGAATTAGTCCATAATCTTTGTTTTGGCTTTAGATTTGCTGCCTGAAATCCTACTACGCAAGCACTTCCGTTTCCTGTAACTACATTTTGTCCTTCCTCTAACTCTTCAAACAAACTTTCTATAAAACAGTATGGATTTATTTGTTTGTTATTCCAATACTCAGGAAGCACTATAGGGTATTTTTTATTTCTTTCTTTGCACCAATTTAACCATGATACATGCTCTATATTTTCTTTATAATTTTCAATTTCTAGTACTGGCAGTAATTCTTTTAGATCTGCGAGCACAGGCATATCAGCTTTAACCGTTGGCTTAGACATTTCTACACTATCTACATCCACCCAAATTTTATAAGCTTCTCTAGCAAAAGAATCCCAGTTATAACTTACTTGTCTTATATTTAGCCTACTGCCAAGAATTAATAATAGGTCTGCATTTTGTACTGTAAAATTACCACCTCTATTTCCAATTGTTCCAGGTCTGCCGCAATAATATGGGTGACTATTCCAAATTACATCATGAGCATTCCATCCTGTTACCACAGGAATTTTTAATTTATCAATTAAATTAATAAATGAGTTGTGTTGACCGCTTAATCTAATACCACCACCAACTAATATTACTGGTCGCTTTGCTTTTTCAATTTTCTTATGGATTATTTTTGAATACTCAGAGAGATTTGTTTTTAGCCATGGTTCATTCAATTCAGATGGATCAAAACCTTTTAAAGATTTGGGGTCTATTTTTGATGCCTGAACATTTAGTGGTATATCAAGCCAGACTGGACCTGGTCTTCCAGATTTAGCTAAGTAAATAGCTTTTTCTAAATGATATCTAATAGTTTGTGGGTCCGTTACCATTTGACAGTATTTTGTTATTGGTCTAACTAGCTCTTCTATATCTAATTCCTGATCGCCATATTGTCTTAACGGAAGACCTGTACTTCTTACCGTTGTCTCATATTTAACTTGCCCCGAAATAACTAGCATTCCTATAGAATCTGTCCATGCTCCGTAAACACCTGTAATAGCATTTGTACCTCCAGGTCCTGAAGTAACATTAACAATTGGGAGTCTATTTGTTAATCGGTAATAAGCATCTGCGCCAATAGCGCATCCTTGCTCATGATGATTAAAAATACATTCAATATCATTGTGGGACCCAAAGGAATGATTTAGGTGCATAGCTCCACCACCAGTTACCATAAATACATGTTTCGTGCCATTTTCAGAGACTTTATTTGCCACATAATCTGATAGCTTCATCATTTTCCTTCCCATCCATTCCATTTTGCAGTTCTGATAATTGCTTCTTCCAAACTAACAAGCCTACTTATATTAAAATCTTTTGAAAATTTATTAGTATCAGGAACGTACCTACCAAGATTCCACCCATTATCATTATGGTCTAGCACCTCAAATTTTCCATTTCCAACTAATCTTGATGTTTTCTCAGCTAATTCTTTGATTGAAATAGATTCGTCCGATCCAATGTTATACGGATTAAATTTTTCTTCTTTTTTAATAAGTAAATTAAACAAAAATATCATAAGATCTGTTGGGTATAGATATGATCTTACAGGAAGGCCGTTGCCATTAACAATAACTTTTCTGCTGTTTATAGCGTCTAGAATAAAATTTCCAGCAGCAAAATGAATACCAAGAGTCAAATATGGTCCTAGAAGTGCAAAAATTCTTGCTACAGATATTTTTATATCATGTTTTTTAAAATAAATTGCGCAAAGCATTTCAGCAGCTCTTTTACCTTCAGCGTAAGAAGATTTAGTATCTGTAAAATCTACTGATCCATTCCAACTCTCAGAAATTTTACTTATATCAGAAGGTTGGTTTCCATAAACAGCTCCAGAGCTTAAATATAAAAATTTTTTTATTTTAAGATTTTCAGCCATCTTCAAAATATGACTCGTGCCATCAACTATTGTACTAAACATTTTATAAGGATTATTTTCGTTAAGCTCTGCGCTAGCATCAGTTGCTCCATGAATAATATAATTATAATTCACTTCTGGATATTTGAAATTTATTATATCACCATCTACAAAATCAAATTTTTCATAATTTCCTAAATCCGGAAGTTTACTTATAAATGATTTGCTATCTCTCGTTAATATAGAAACTTTAATATTTAAATTTTTACTTATATTTGCATATTTTATACTTTCAAGAAACCATGTTCCTATAAATCCTGTTCCACCTGTTAAAAATATATGAGAACCATTTAATTCTTTAAATATATGATCACATGAACTAGTTATATGTTCAAAATCACTTGCTAAATCATAATGTTGAAAATTTAAAGGTCTCAAACTTTTTGCTCAATAAAATTATATTTATTTATAAATTTTTCTGAAATATTTTTAATCAGCTCTTCTATTTCAAAACTTTTATCAATCTCAATTAATTCTAAAGCTCCATTTTTTGTAGGCAATATAACTCTGTATTTATTATCGTAATGTTTTTTATCATTTTTAAATGCTTCTAAATAACCTTGATATTCAAAATCCTTAATTTTAATGCTATGTAAGTCCTTTATTATGTAAAACGAATTATCTATAAATGAAGTCATTTTGTTTGAAAAATTTTTACCACTTTCATTCAATAATTTCAATTGATTTGCTAATTCTATTGCCACTGCCATTCCAAATCCAACAGAAATACCATGTGAAACTTTATATTCTGTTGCAGATTCAAATGCGTGCCCAAAAGTGTGGCCAAAGTTCAATAAAAGTCTTTCTTTTTGATCAAATTCATCTATTTCTATAAACCACTTTTTTGATTTCAATGACAACAAAATCATAGATTTAAAGTCTGTAGTTTTATTTATTTGACTATAATCTAATAACGGCGAGTCATTCATAATATTTATAAATTCCAAGAATTCGTCATGGCCTTTGGCATAGCATATTTTTGCAGCTTCAAATATCCCGCCAACTATATGATCTGCAGGTAAAGTTTTTATAAATTCTAAATCTATGAAAATATTCTCAGGCGGGAAAAAATTACCAATTAGATTTTTATGACCCTCTAAATTTATTGCTGATTTACCACCAATACATGAATCCACCATACCTAGAACAGTTGTTGGAAAATAACTCCATCTTATTCCTCGCATATATATTGAGCATGAAAATGTTGAGATATCTTGAATTATACCCCCACCTATTCCAAATATATGTGATTTACGATTTAAATTATATTTCTTCATTTCTTTGATATAGTTTGGAATTTTATCCAATGACTTACTTTCTTCATTGGCATCCACGTATATTATTTTTTCTAATGACTGAGGTATATAATTTTTTAAATTTTTATCTATTATAAATAAATTTCCACGGTGTTCTTCTGCAATTTTTTTTAAAATTGACCATTCAACCTTTACAAAATATTCGCCAGCAGAAGATTTAATATTAAATGATTCTTGCATTTGAAAATCCTTTATCAACATTAATAAACTGACCAGTAACACCAGTATTTTTATCAGAGCATAAAAAACCAACCATATTTATTACATCTATTAATGTTGGCAAAGACTTAAGGGGTGTTATTTTTTTAATATTATCTATTTGCTCTTCACTTAAATTAGATTTTGTCATTGGTGTATCAAGGACCCCCGGTAGTACAGCGTTGATCATTGCCCCATTAGAACCCAAATCAATTGCCAAGGAAGAAACTAGTCCTTTGATAGCTGATTTTGATACTGTATATGATAATTTATCTTGTTTTGCCAAATTTTGCCAGATGGAACTTATAATGCAGATTCTAACTCCTGATTTTAATTTATTACTTTCTAATAATACACGCAAAGTCTCTAAAATATATGTAACATTTGAGTAAATCAAACTTTCAAAGTTTTTTCTATCAAATGTATAAATACTATCACTATAGTTTTCTCCTTGCGCCCAAACTACTGCATCTATAGATTTTATTTCGCTTATTTCTGAAAAAACGCTATCTTTTGAAAAATCTAAATTTATCCAGTGAACATTATCCTTTTTATTTTCTAAATTATTTTTTCTACTAACTGCGTAAACAAAAAAATCTCTTGATGAGAACCAATCAATTAATGGCCTACCTATTGACCCTGATGCACCAAAAATAATGACTTTTTTATTCAATAAATCACCTGTAATTAAAAATTAATTGCTCGATAACTCTTGCCATCTCGCTTCCAACATCTTTATACGATCATTATCTTCATTTGTTATTTCTTGGTAATATTGATGCTTGTTTTTAAGCCACAATAATTCAAAATAAACTGTTTTTTCCAAACCTTTATCCATATTAGGGTTATCTAGTGCAGTAGAAGAAAAGACAACTTTTCTAGTTTCAAATCTGGAGAGATGAATATTTTTTATTTCCTTTAAAAGATCTATTGCTTCTATTGCAACTCCACCACCAACTACTAAATCAAGACCACATTCCTTTGATTTTTTTGCTACCTCAAGAACATATTTTGAAATTTCTTGAGTATTAATTTTGCTTCTTGACATACCTAAAGATGTTACGAAATCTACTCTTCCAAAAACTATTCCTTGAACCTCTGGAGCGTTCTTTGCTGTTTCCGACATTTCATTTAAAACATTATAGGTATTTATTGTTTCTACGTTATAAAGAAAGTCAGTGCTTTTTTGCTGATCTTTTGAATAAACTTTATTTACAGCTAGTATGTATTTTTGTAATGCATAGTTAGTTTCAACCATTGGGGCAATTATATATTCAGTTCCAAACTGCTTGCTCTCAATCAAATCTCTAACAGCCTCACATCCTCCAATTTTTAAGCCAACTTTTAAATCTACTCTTCTAGCAAGATCAATTAATCTTAGCAATTCATCAGTTCTTGTTCCTTCTGCTTCGAATTCAGCTTTTACTGATACTGCACCATATTCCTCACGGAGCTCTTTTAGAACACCTAACATTTCTCTTTCTAACTGATTCATTCATTCACCCCAGTTTTTTCTATAATTACAATATGATAGATTATATATTAATTTGCATATATTATCTAAGGCCTTTTAATGCTTTCTTTAATTTTGGAAAATTTCGTAAAACATTAATTATGACAGATGGTATTTTTTTTAGTGGCAAACCCCTTGATTCTCCAAATTTTCTTGGAAAATGTTTAACAGGGATTTGCTCTACAATATAATCTGAATAGTAAAATCTTAATGCTATTTCAAAATTTATTAAGTTTTTCTCAATCCACTCTTCTTTTGATATTTCATTAAACGCATCTTTTTTGAATATTCTTAAAGGACAGTCGATATCAATAAACGGTACATTAAAATATAATCTCACAAAAAAATTAAAGACTTTACCCATTATTACCCTATAAAATGGATCTGCTCTATTCACTTTATATCCAATAACCATATCGCAATTTTCAATAATTTCGTACATTCCCCAAAAATCATTTGGGTCATGTTTGCCAGAACAGTCACAAAATAAAATAATATTATTTTTTGGAAGCTTCATTGCTTCTTTAAAAGCATTAACATAACCGAGCTTTTTTTTACCCTCGACCCATCTTAAAGAACTCAGTTTTTTTTGAAGTTTTTTAAGAATTTCTTTAGTGCCATCAGTACTTCCGTCTTCAGCAATTATGAGTTCTGAACCTGGAAGCTTTTCAATGATTTTACTGTAAAATTCAGAAATTACTGTTTCAATTATTTCAACTTCATTGTGAGCCAAAATAACTATTGATATAGGTTTATTCATATATGAGGTTTTTTAAAATTTTATATTTTTAATATCAGTATTTTTAGTATGTTTCATGCGAAGATATTGAGCAATTGTATGCATAGTCATTTGATGAAGATCTTCTGTAATTCCATAGTTATTTACTGGAAAATGAATAGCATAGTCAGCTAGTTGTTTTCCTCGCCCACCATCAAATCCACAAAATAATATAGATTTCGCCTTAGATATTTTTGCTTCATTTAAAGCCTTTATTATATTTTCTGAATTCCCTGATGACGATATTGCTATTATTATGTCTTGCTCTGTTAACGTCCCGTGTAATTGGAATGAAAAAATTTCATCATATGATATATCATTTGCTATGGCAGATATTATAGATATTTCACTACTTAAACATAAAACTTTGGGTTTTAATGAAGTGTCTATATATATGCCTTTAACATAATCACAAAGTAAATGACCAGATATAGATGCTGATCCCCCATTGCCCATTGTATATATAGTACCACCTCTTTTTATAGTTTTTTCAATCTCTTCTACAGCACTTATATATATATTTTTATCAATTAATGACGCTGCTTTACTCAACTCATTTGAATATTCTTCAAAATAAGTTGCGCTATCTTTAAAAAAATTTTTGGGAAAATCTATCATTTTATTTTTGATGAAATATTATTTGTGACCCATAAGACTCAAACTTGTAATTTAAGCATTGCATAAAACTTAATTCTTTTTTTAATTTCTCTTGTTCACTCTCTTGACAATATAACATTAAGAATCCACCGCCGCCAGCTCCAAGTATTTTACCACCTTTAGCGCCTGATTTAATAGCTTTTCTATAAATTTCGTCAATTTCATTACTAGATATTTTTGAAGTTATACCTTTCTTCAAATGCCAAGTTTCGTTAAGTAATTCTCCAAGGTCATCAACATTATTTGACATAAAAGATTTTTTTAATTCTTTGGCATAATCCATCATTTTTAATAAATTATTTGTTTTATTTTTATTAATTTTTAATTCTTTATTCTGTTCTGATAATATTGAATTTGCATCTCTTGTAATACCAGTATAAAAAATTAATAAATTTTTATTTAATACCTCGTTACTTTCCTTAGACAAGTTAATTGGCTCAATATTTACCTCACCATTTGGCAAGAACTCTGTAAAATTAATTCCTCCAATCGCAGAAGCATATTGATCCTGTTTACCAATTGGACTTTTGATCATATTTATTTCGATATCACATGCTTCCTCTGCAATTTCTTCTTTTGTTCTATAGTTTCTATTAAAAGCATGAACAGCTTGGAGTAATGCAACTGTAAACGAACTTGAAGAGCCCATTCCCGTCCCACTGGGAATGTCTGCTGTACATGTAAGTTCAACGCCGGAGAGATTATATTTGCTTATAACACTTCTAAAAATGTTATGAGAAATATCAGTATATGATTTTACATTTTCTGTTTTTGAATATTTAAGTTGAATTCTATTTGTATTAAAAAAAGGATGTATTTCTATGTAAACATACTTATTAATTGAGGTGTTGAGAACACAACCCCCATGATTTTCATAAAAACTTCTTATATCAGATCCGCCTCCTGCAAAACTGATTCTTAAAGGTGCTCTTGTGATTATCATTACTTATCCTTGGATTCTAATATTTTTTTTACCGCACTATATAAATTATTGCATATAAAATCAGGTTCTACATCATACTTTTTGTCTTTTCCTCCAACACCGCACCTTAATAAAATTGACGTTCCTCCTACTTCTTTTGTGACTGCGATATCTCTTGTTGTATCACCAATATATACTGACTGGCTAAGATCTATATTAAATGTATCTTGTGCTTTTAAATATAAGCCTGGGTTTGGCTTTCTGCAATTGCACTCAATTTTATAAATTTTATTTTCACCGTCAAATCCTTTGTCAGGATGGTGAGGGCAAAAATATATTGCATCTAATTTTGCACTTTTAAGACCTAATAAATACTCCATTTTTTTGTGCATATATTTAACATCTTCTTCTTCAAGTTGCCCTCTAGCAATTTGAGGCTGATTTGTAATTACTATGGCTAGCCACTCAGAAGAATTTATCGCTCTAATTGCCTTATCTACATCTTCTAATAGTTCAAAGTCTTCAATTTTATCAATAAAAGGAATATATTTATTTATTGTGCCATCTCTATCAATAAAAAAAGCTTTCCTTTTATTTTTTAAATTCATTTTTTGTGGAAGATTTTTATTTATATCATTCAAAACATTTTTATAACGTGCAGGTGTACCAATATCATGAATGTATTCAGGAGTATTATAGCCATATAATTTTTTCCCGATAAATTTTGGATAAATATCTTTACCAAAATCATAATATGTATTTTTTTTTATATCCATTAAGATACTTTTATTTAATATGGATATACCTGCATTGACTAAATTTCTATAATATTTATCCTCGTCATGTGGTTTTGAGATAAAATCTATAATCTGATCTTCATCATTTACTTCTAGTAGATCGCTATCATGAGGGTGATTATTTGGATGACAAACTAAGGTACCATTACTATTTTTTGCATTGTGAAAATTAATAAGTTTTTCAAGATTCATATTTACATATATATCTCCGTAGATTAGTAGAAAATCATTATCTATCAAATCTTCTATATTTTTTACAGCACCAGCTGTACCAAGCTGTTTACTCTCTAAATGATAAGTGATTTTAACATCAAGATCTGATCCATCACCTAAAGTATTAATTATTTGGTTAGGTTTGTAACCAAGAAGAAGATTAATATCAGTCAAACCATATTTTCTGCATAGTTGAATTGTATGAATTAACAAAGGATCACCGTCTATATCTACTAAAGGCTTTGGTAGGCCTTTTAAAATACTATTCAAACGAGTACCTTTTCCACCTGCTGGTATAATCACTTTCATTTTATATTATCTTTAAAATTTTCAATACAGTTTTTAAATCCATTCTCAAGTGAAAATTATTGATCTTGAAAATAAATTTTTTTTTTAATTATTTAATAGTATCATTGTAATATATTATCCACCAGTTTTTTGGCTTCCATCCTAAATTCATTATTTTGCCTATAATATTTGGTTAAACTTTGGGGTTTTCGTCTAATTTTATTATTGTTATTGCGGTTAATATTTTTACTATACTCGCTACTAAGGAAAATGGAATAATTGATAGGCTTATTGATTATGATATACTTAATATATTAAAGGAATTGAGCATACACTTAATTGTAAATTATAAATCCTAGCTCAGTTAGCGGAATCTTCTGTACATAATAGACAAATTCAGAGAAAGAGAAAAATGGCTCAAAAACATCATAAAAATATAATAATTGGCGGTGGTATAGCTGGTTTGTCATTAGGCGGTCGCCTCAACTCAGACTCAATTATCATTGAACGTGATAAAACGTTAGGGGGTTTGTCAAGGAGTTATGATTTTTGTGGAACAAAGTTTGACGTAGGGCCACATATTATTTTCTCTAAAAATGAGGAAGTTTTATCAAAACATAGTTCTATGGTTCCTACCAACAAGATCAAGAGGTCCAACCAAATATACATTCATAATCGTTACGTTAAGTATCCTTTTGAAAATGACCTGTCATCATTACCAAAGAAAGTTAATCTTCATTGTTTGAATGAGTTTTTGAACAATCCATATGAAAAAATGGACTATAGTAATATGCAGCAGTTTTTTTTGAAAACATTTGGCCAAGGTATTTGTGATGAATACTTAATTCCTTATAATAAAAAAATTTGGAAATTTGATCCATCTTGTCTTGATACTCAAATGGTAGAAAGAATTCCAAAACCACCAGCTGAAGACATTATAAAATCCTCAGCTGGACAAAAAACAGAAGGCTATCTTCATCAGCTATATTACCATTATCCTGATAGTGGCGGTTTCCAGTCATTAATAGACAAGTACGAATTAGAATTTCGTGCCAATAATGATCAAAATGAAATTATGTTAAACACCGAAATCTTATCTATTGAAAAAAATGAAAAATGGAAAGTTACGTTCTCAGATAGAACTAGCATAACTGGTGATCGGCTTATTAACACGGCGCCAATACACGAATTTAAAAATTTGATTAAATTACCTAAAGCAATTGATACTACTATAAATAACTTACTCTATAATTCGATACATATTGTTATGATTGCAGCAAAAGAGGACACGATTGGAGATAACTTTGCTCTTTACATACCTCAAGAGGATGTAATTTTCCATAGGTTATCAAAGTTAAATTTTCTTGGTGAAAATTATTTTGGTAAAAATGGCGAAACAATATTGATGGCAGAAATAACGTTCAGGCCAAAAAGTTCATTAAGCAAACTAAGTGACAATCAAATTCTTCAAGCTACAATAAAAGGATTAGAGACGCTCGGTTTTGTTAAAGAGGAAAATATCGTTGACAGTAAAATCCTAACCGAAAAATACGCTTATATTATTTACGACCTAAATCACAGAAAAAATACAGACACTGCTTTATCTGCGCTTAAGAAATTAGGTATTGATTCAGTAGGTCGCTTTGCGTTATTTGAATATTTAAATACTGATGGTGTTGTAGAAAAGTCTTGGGTATTAGCAAACGAGTTAAATAATGATGATAATTAGAACGTATTTAAGAATAAGCCTAGTGGATAATACAACTGATCTTTTGGAAATTTACGAAGGAATTAAGACAAGGTTGCGCCACTTACTTTTAACAAATATGTATTTTTGCCCTTACACCTATGTTTTGTAAATGAAATATTAAAAATTTTAACATGAGGTAAAAATGAAAAAAAACATCGTTTTTGGAGGTCAGGGCTTTATCGGCCAGAATCTTTGCTCTCAATTAATAAAAAATGGGGAAAGCGTTGTTTCAATTGACAAAAATATATGGGGGCTTAAATTTTCGGATTTTTGTATTGAAAGTAATAATTTTAGTTATTATAACCAGGATATAAACTCTTTAGATTATTCGGTACTTCCAATAATTGAAATCTGCGCTAAAGAAGATATATTCGTTTGGCATTTGGCCGCTAATTCAGATATTTTAAAAGGTGTTTATAATATCGACATTGATCTAAATGATACTTTAATGACAACAATTAACATAATGAAGTTTATGGAAAAATTTAAATTAGAAAATATTATTTTTGCATCGAGTAGTGCTGTTTATGGAAAAATATTAAATAAAGCAACTGAAGATACTCCTACTAGACCTATATCCAATTACGGGGGGATGAAATTAGCTTCTGAAGCTGTCTTGAGTGCGTTCCAACAAAAACATGGTGGAAATTGCATCATTTCTAGATTTCCAAATGTAGTAGGTACTCCAGCTACTCACGGTGTAATATTAGACCTTATTAAAAAATTACAAAAAAATGAAACAGCCTTAAATGTTTTAGGAAATGGGCAGCAGAATAAAAATTACCTTCATGTTGATGATTTGATCTCTTCGTTATTGCATCTTCGAGATTTACCAAAGCACAATATCTTTGATGTCTATAACATTGGAGGCGAAGGACCGAATGTTTACGTGAAAGACATCGCTGAGAGAGTACGAGATACCTTGAATCCAAATGCTTTAATCAATTATCAGGAGACTGAAGAAGGATGGGTAGGTGATGTACCAAAAATAGAATTAAGCATGAAAAAAATAAACGCAACAGGATGGAAGAATTCGATGTCGGGACTTAAAGCAATACAAAAAACAATTACAGATATTTTAACTTCAAAGAAACAGCTATGAAATTAGTAAGTAGTATAAATTCTGAAGGTTGAGCATGAATTTTAAAAAAATATTTATACTTATTTTAGGATTAATTATCACAATAGGAAGTGTTTATTGGGTATTAAATAAAATTAATTTAGATATTACCAAATCTATTATTTCAGATATTGGGAGTATAAATTTTATTTTTTTATCATTAATATATATTTTAGGTTTTCTTCCTAGGGGATTCAGATCAAAAATAATGCTTTCACATATGGTGCATGTTAATTTTAGAAGTGCATTGTATTCGGTAATAGTAGGATATTCTTTTAATTCTTTTTTACCTTTTAGAATTGGAGAGATTGTTCGAGCATATTATTTAAAAAAAAAGTTAAATATATCAGTTTTCTCATGTTTTTCTTCTGTTGCTCTAGAAAGAATCTTTGATGCAATTATATTGATAATTTTATTATTTTTATCTTTATATTTTATTAACAAAGAAAGCGTTAGTAACATATATGAGATAGCTTTTACTATTTCCTTTTTTTTATTCTCTCTTGTGTCTTTAGTTATCTTAGCTTTTATTTTTAAGAATAAAATTATTATTTTTTCAAAAAAATTTCTAAATGTCATATTTTCAAGTATTATTATCAAAGTCTTTGAATCACTTAAATTTATTAATAATTCTAGATCATTAATTAAAATATCTTTATTTACACTTATTATTTGGCTTATTGAAGGTCTGATGTATGTATATCTTGATGACTGCTTAGGCATACCTAATCCTTTCTTAATTGGTTACTTGTGCTTAGGCGTAGTAAGTATAGGTATATTAATACCATCTTCTCCTGGTCATATAGGTGTATTTGAAGTTAGTATAATTTTAGCATTTCAAATTTTAGGTTTAGACGTATCTCTAGGAGCCGCTTACGCTCTAGCCATACATTTTACCCAATTGACTACTACTTTAGTGATGGGAATCTTCATTGCACCGAAAGCTATGAAAGAAATAAATATCAAAAATGTAATATTGAATAAAATATAAAATCTATTTGCAACTATAAAGCCTGATATTATTTACTTTACTGTCAAATGGTTCTATAAATTTACATTTAATCTTTTTGCCACCATTATTAAAATGCAAATAACTATCAAATTCACTTTCTTTATTACAGTGGCCCCATCTACAGCTAAAAATAGCGTATGTATTAGATTCATAGTTGTTTTTTGGAATTTTTCCAATAACACTAAAAATCTTTGGCATACTTTCTTTTTTAAGTCTTCTGCCTAAATAAAAATCCCATGGCATACTAAAAAAATCATGAATTAAAAAATTTGTTTTATTATCAATTACAATATCAGGGTATGCTTTTTCAAAATTTCTATCAATATCATCGGCATCAATATTTTCGTCACCAATGCTATTAGCTTTTCTTATTTCATTGAAATTCCAGGACTTAGCACTGTTTAAGATTCTATCCTTTGGCAAGGGCTGAACATCACCAAAAAATTCAATACAAAAATATATTATTAGTATTAATGGAATATTTTTCCAAATAATATTTTTATCTTTAAAGGCATGATCTTTAAATAATAGTATAAGTGCAATTGAACATGTCGGAACTAAAGCCCAAAAAGGACTAAAAATTCTTGGGTAAGGTGCAGAAAAAATTGTTGGATACACTAAGGATGATAATAATTCGATTGTTGAAAAAAGAGGTATTGCAACATTTGAATATTTTTTACTTACTATACAATGTAGAAGAAAAATTAAAATTAATAAAACTATAATTATTAAATATCTTTCTAAATCTCCGTAAAAAAAAAGACTGTTACCATATAAATCTGGTACTTGCCAATGCAAAAATGCATTAGCATTATATTTTGCAACATGTCCATAAACTGTTAAATGATTTATAAAACCTTGAATTGAAAAATTTACTGCACTCCACACATAAAAATAAAATAATAATTTAGGAAAAATAGCAAAGAAACCATAAGTTATAATTTTTACTAAAGATCTCTCTTTTATCCAGCTTTGATAAAATAAAAATAATACTGATACCAGTATGATTATACCTACTGAACTTTTTGCCTCAAAAGACACTCCAAGTATAAATGCTATAATGCAGTAAAACATACTTTTTTGTTTTGTATTAAAACTTATTAATAATGCAAAAATTGAGAGTGATAATAGAATAGAGGCTATATATTCTCCTACGATTGAACCAACTGTGTATATTTGCAAAGTACATATAATTGGTATGGGTATTACCCAAAGAGAGAATTTTTTTTCGAGGTTAAAATTTGATGAGAAATTAATCAGAAGTATTGAAAATGAAGTAATTAAAGCCATTGATAAAGAATATAAAAAAATTAAGTAGCCTACTGAATCAGGTGCTTCAGTGAAAAAATTTATAATTTTACTTATAATCATAATCGGTAAAATGACTATAAGACCACTTGTGTAATTTGCAGAAAGTTGCGAACTTATGTGTTCTCCAAAACTATAATCAGGGTTTTCCGAGCAAACATTTTCTAAATTACAAAAAGAAAATGATCCGCCATCAGGAAAAGGCATTAGAATTTTTCCATCTACAATTAGACTTTCAATTAAAACAAGTGCAACTCTAGTATCGAATTCAAAGGGACTAATATTAAAATTTAAAATAAAGAAAAAACTACATAACATGTACAATATTAAAAAAAAAGAAATAACTAATTTATATGCGTTTTCAATCATATGTTATGTAAATTTTTTTATTTAAAGATTCTTGAACCAAAATACATTAATTCTAATGAAATATCAATATTTTCAGCTCCATTTATATACTTGGAATAAGCTAAAGGATTATCAATTTTTTGCATTTTAAACTTTTCAGGAAGCTGACTTATAAAGTCATTAAATGCTATTTTAGCATATTTATTATGATTAGATGTAAGAACAAAAAATTCTTTTATATTATGTCTTGATATATAATTATCAATTAATTTTTTACTATAATTTCTTGGAAGCGGAGGATTATAAAGAGCCGAGGAATAGAAAATTCTACGCTGTATTGAGTTATTTTTATCATCCATAAAACAACTTCCAAAGCTTGATACTTCATCAAAATCGGCAAGCACTATAAAAGGTATATCTGTTTTTACATAATTTTTATATTTATTATAAAAATTTTCTAAAAAATATTTATAATTTTTTTCACTATTCCTGCAAATTTCTTCTGGATTTGGAATTGAAAAAAAGGGATTTGACAAACCATTTAAATTATTTTTTGTAATATTTATTATACTAAAAGGACTTTCTTTTTTATTTGGTATTTGGAAAGTAAATGAAACCAAAGCTAATATTATAAAACCTATTGATATGTTTTTTAGTAATCGTTCACCTATAATATTTTTTTTTGATACTTCATCAGTATCTTTTTTTTGTTTTACACTAGTTTGCATTGCTAATAATGTAAAGAAAATTAGTGGCGTAACTGCAGTTATATTATGTGACAAAGGCCTATAAGAATAATATGCAAATGCTGCTACTAGGGGCATCGCCAAAAGAAATATGTAAGGATCTTTTTTAATTAGCATGCTGCGAGTTATAATTGCAGTAGTAAATAGGAGAGGTGCTATTACCCAGATACTTCCTGATGAAGCCCAGCCATAATTCGTAGATACATAATAAAATTGAAAGTCAAATATATATGTGTTGGATATTAGAAAAATAATTATTATTAATGCTAAAATTATAAGTAAAAAATGTAATTTTACTTCTTTGAAGTAATTTATTAATTTATCTTTATAATTATTATAATCTGAAAAATTTACTATTAATCTTAATGTAACTAGCATTATTAAAGAAGTAATGAGAGACAAGAGAGCTAGTGAGCTCCATAAAATGGAAATTATAATAGAAAAAATTAGAATACTTTTAGATTTTATAGAGTTTGGGTAATCAGAAATTATGGTGTAGGCAAAAACCATTAAGTAGAATGGGAAAAATCTAACGACACTTGAAGATGGATATGCTTGCGGTCCTACAGATGATGGATCAACAAAAAGTATTAAAATTGCTAAACTTAAAAGTACAATAAAAGCATATTTAATTTTTCTACACATAAAAATGCCCATAAGAAATATTAAATTTAATAAAATTGCTTGACCTAACCAAACTGAAAAATGTGGATTAGGTGATATTTTACTTGCTAATAAATTAAACATTAATGAATATTGAGAAAGTGTTGAAAAAATATTTTGAAAACCTACTTCATAGGTTGGTCCTGCGTAATAAGCCCAATGTAATACTGGACTAGAATATTCAAGTATATCTGTTCTGAATGAAAAA
>Ga0115003_10000712_pt1 | contig 29394 bp, 25 predicted proteins | sample ArcticOcean_MG_C_7_FD_88736 | JGI IMG/M metagenome (GOLD analysis project Ga0115003, IMG submission 88736) | Marine microbial communities from western Arctic Ocean - ArcticOcean_MG_CB11_88 | ecosystem: Environmental > Aquatic > Marine > Oceanic | place: Arctic Ocean: Canada Basin | collected...
AAAACTTTGTAACTTTGGCGCGAGTCTCATCGAAAACACTTGCAAAACATCAAGGTACACTTTTATCTACTCTTATAGATGGACTTCGGGGTATTAAGTCTAATAAAGCAATGAGCATGCAAGGTAGGCTGCAAAAGTACTTAGAGCAAGATATCGAACGACTTGCAGTAATGAGGAAGAGAATCGTTTTAAGCTCTGCCGTCTTGAAAAATTTCCAGGAACCCGTTCAGGTAGTTGGGATAGCAGCAGCTCTTTACACCCTAACTTCTTATTGGACGGGTGGGGTTGATGAGTTGCTTGTGTTGATACTATTGTTTTATAGGACAGGACAAAGGTTAGGTAACCTTCAAATATATTACCAACAAATCGTTTCGGCGTTTCCTCCATTTTGGTTTGTTTCCAATATTATAGATGAGGCTGAAAAAGAAAGGGAAGACCTTACTTCAGGCGTTACCGCGACATTAACTGACTCTATAATCTTTGATAAAGTCTGTTTTGCTTATGGCACTAAAAAGGTGCTTGATGAGGTTGATCTAGAGATTAGGGTAGGTGAATTTGTAACCATAGTTGGATCCTCCGGGGGAGGTAAGACGACGCTGACTGATATGTTATTAAGATTTAATGAGCCAAATACAGGGACGATAAAAATTGATGGGGAAAATATTAATAATTTGAGCAAATCGACATTGAGAGGGATGATTGGTTACGTTCCTCAGGAAACAGTTCTATTTCATGACAGCGTTAAAAATAATATTACCTTCGGTGACCCTACAGTTACTGACACACAGGTGCAAAATGCATTAAAAAGAGCGGGAGCAATGAATTTTGTTGAACAATTTCCCGACGGTCTAAATTTTGTTGTTGGAGAACATGGTGGTCGGCTATCTGGAGGGCAAAAACAACGCCTCGGATTGGCTAGAGCTTTATTGCATGCACCTAAAATCTTATTATTGGATGAGCCAACTTCAGCCTTGGATAAAATAAGCGAAAATGACATTCTTAGCACGCTCAATGGCCTTCGAGGGACTGTAACGATCATAGCAATTTCGCATCAGCAAACATTCGTTAATGCCTCGGATAGGAAATATATACTTGAGACTGGACAGCTACGCGAACAGGGCGTTAATGCAAGTTAATGTCAAGCAACCAATGCTATGCATTTGCGCCTGGTTAAGCTAGTAACTCAACCTGCATTAATTTTGTGACATCATTCGCATAAAAGTAACGATAGTGAAGGTGAAAATACTTAAAGGTACTGGAGATAATAGATGGATAAGTTAATCATTGTGGACTCGGTTTTAAAAAAACTAGTAAAGGGAGTCAATGATCATAATATTAATTGGGATAATGAAAAGCAAAATTTGCAAGCCATGATAGAAAACGGTGCTTTAGTTGACAGGCAGTGGGCGCTAAGCCAAATTGACGATTATTGTGGTGATAATAGAGCGGCGCGAATATTGGATTATGGCTGCGGGACAGGAATTCTGAATTTACTTTTGTTACTAAAGGGTTATTCCCACGTTCATGGCGTTGATGTGCAAGAGAAATTTGATAACAAAATTCTCCACCATTTGGAGTTCAATAACGCGTCATTTAACTTAATCGGTGAAAATGATCGACTTCCGTTTGATGATGCTTCCTTGGATATTATTTCTAGTAGTCTAGTGCTCGAACATGTTAGCAATGCAGAGTTTTACTATAGCGAGGCTGCGAGAGTACTGAAACCAGGGGGCGTTTGCTTTTTTAACTTTCCGCATAGACTCAAACCTTATGATAGTCATTCGAGATGTTGGTTTATACACTATTTCCCTAAAGGTATACGAAAGGTGCTCTGGGACATATTTGCGAGGCAGGATGGCGCATATTTAAATGACTACTTATTCTTAAGAACGATGACTACTCATAAGAGGCTAGCTAAAAAATATTTTAGCCATGCTGAGGACAGAACCGGGGATAGAATTAAGCAAAATAATTTTGTTAATTATAAGGGGAATTCAACACTTAGGAATTTGGCAGGAAAATTAATGAAATTTAAATATGTAGGTGCTTTTTTTGTGAAAATATTTGCAATAAATGCCTCTGCCGATTTGTATCTTAAAAAATAAATCAACTTTTATAATAAGAAGATTAAAATGAATATACTAGTAATAGGTTGCGGGCAAATTGGATCTAGACACATTCAATCATTAGCTACAGCAAGATATGGATTGACTTTATTTGCGTCAGACAAGTCAAATGACTCTTTACAGAAAACACAAGTCATTTTTGATGAGACTAAAGATAAGCACAAAGATACAAAATTAATTATCACAAAAAATATTGCAGAAATAACAGTTGATCTTGACGTCGTAATAATAGCATCCAACTCAAGAGAGAGAGCGAAATTAATTAAAATTGTCTTAGGTAACTTTAGTCCAAAACATATTATTCTTGAAAAAGTATTATTTAATAAACTCACTGACTATCAATATTTTGACAATATATTTGAAAAAATAAATACTAAAGTATGGGTTAATCAGTATATGGGCTATGAGTTTTCATTTTTGCCTAAGCATTTTAATGCTGACGAAAAATTTCACATGAAAGTATCTGGAAACTGGGGTTTATGTTGTAATAGTGTCCATTTTATAGAAATCTTTCATCATCTATGTGGGCGCATACCTCTAAAGTTAAAAGATTGTACATTGAGAAATGAATACAAAAAAAGTAAAAGAGATGGGTATTATGAGCTGTTTGGAGCAGTCAATATTGGTTCCTCGCAATCTCATAAACTAACATTAGAATGTAATCCTGAAGAGCCTGAGTTAATTAAAAATATAGAGATAATTTCCGGGTCGCGTAAATTAAAAGATGTATGGGTTGATGAGTACCACAATTGTAATATTATTGAAAAAGATGGTAAAACTTCTAGTGAACGCCATTATTCACGACGACAGAGTGAGAGAACCCTTGAAATAGTGAACTCTTTAATGGAAAATGGTAGCTGTGATCTTCCCTCATACCACTATTCCTCATATCATCATTTATTAATTTTAGATCAATTTAAAAAGAAATTTTTTGACCTTGGTATCGATGTTACTAATGAAATCCCAGTAACTTAAATTATTTTAACTCTTCTAATAATGTTAATGCTTTATAGGAATCATAAATGGATGCTGCAATAGATTTTTTCCCATCACAAAAGTTTTTAAAATCCTTTGCCTGTAATCGGAACCCCAATTTCATATTACTAACATCTGCTTCTATTATTTGATTTTTCAATACAGGCAAATACCTCCTAATCGGAATATCTTTCGTTGGGTGTACTACATTCATACCGTCATAAAGTTGCGCTGATTCCAAAGGTTTTAATTCTAATCTTTTAGCATCATTTATTAGTTGGATTGCAAAATTATCGGATGAATTAAAACAACTATCTAGAAGAATTGTATTCCCAAGCTCAGATTTGCCTATGCCGATTAAAGCTTTATAGTTATGCTGCGTCTTTATACTCTCATGGTGACACCAACTAATTTCGCCTAAAAGATATCTCATCAAATCCACTACATGCACTGAGTTTTCATAACTATTTATTGGAAGTCTTTCAGGAAAAAATTCAGAGTTGAAAGCTTCATTAGATGACTCTGGAATGGTGACCTTCATGATGGAATTTTTGTTATTTAAAAGAAAATCTTTAGCGCATTCTACAGTTCCATAAAATCTTCGATTATATGCAACTTTAACATTTTTACATTGCAAAAAGTCCTTTAGGTCAGCAGATCTATGGCTAATGGGTTTTTCAGCGAGTATAGGCTTGTCTTTTTTTAATGCTAATTGCAGATACTCTAACATAACATTTGTAGGACAAGATAAGAGTATTGCGTCCCAGTTGTCAGAGTTTAAGAGATCAATAGGATCGTTGAATACTTGCGCGTCACTCAAATCGAATTCTGCAGCGAAGCTACTTAAGTAATCTTGTGTACCGGGTCTTCCGCTGATCGCAGAGATATTAAAACCGGCAGATTTCATTGCGGGAACATGGAATTTTGCGATATTTCCACATCCCAAGATAGCTAAGTTACACATTTATTTACCATTCTAAATAATCAATTTAAAATATGAGGTATACGCCATATCGAACCGCGATTGTAGCAATTCATTTAAGGCAGATAAATCGTTTGTGCCTCTCTCGAGCGAATTAATTTGCGTAGACCCTTTAAGAAGTCAACTTTTAAACGTTTAATTAACTTCATTAGTAGAATTTTCTTCTATTTCTTCTATTTCTTTGAATATTAAATCGTTTATCAGTTTGCTACCTTCATATGAAGGATGGACTGTATCAAAAATATATGAGTAATTATTATCATAGAAAATACACTTTTCTTGTGGACAAAAAACACTTTCCAAGTCAATTTTGTAGATATTACTATGGTTTATGCTACTGAAAAATTCTAAGATTTCGGCGTTATAAGTGCGAAATATATCTTTATCGTAGTTAACTTTATCTTCTAAATAATAATTGTTCTTTTGGAAGTTTCCGTCATTAAAATTTACTCTAATTCTATTTAAAATATGGGTCGGAGATACTGGGGATGGATGCACTAGAATTACCTTTTTATCTTTTGATAACTGATCCAACGTTTCTTTAAATTTGTTCTCTAGCCTTAACCTTCTAGCATCGTCTGTAAGATACAGTTTATCTCTCTCAGTAAAAAAAGAAGATGTCTCATACTCAATAACCTTCTCATCTTTATCGAATTTAAGACTTTTCTCAAAATAAAAATTATAATCTCCAAAAATTATTACATAAGTATTTTCATTAACGTTATTTTCTATAAAGCTCCCTCTAAATTGATGAATTGTTTCGTCAGATAATATTTTCAAAGTATCCTTTTTTACCCTGACCATGTTTGGCAAATATAGATTTCCAGAGTAACTCATATGTATTAATCTGAATTTTGTTTTTGAAACTTGTTCAATAAAGTTTTGTAATAAAGCATCTGTTAAAGAGTCTCCAAGTAAAACTATATCTCCAGAATTATCTTTCAGTTCATTAAATATGCAAAAACCTTGGTCGCCTAACCTATCATGACAACCAATTCCATTTTGATTAATTGCCCTATAATTTAGACTGCTAAAAGTATTGTTTATGATAGCTGGGAAATGACTTCTTGTTTTAAATCCATTGTTTGTTATTACTAATACATTGAATAGTAAGATGGTAACCAAAAGTAGTAAACCTATACGTAAGACTGATTTAAATTTATTATTTTTATTCCTGGCAGGTCTTTCAATAACAAAATATGAAACCATCGAAATGAGTACTAATCCAAAACCTATTACAAAAGATCCTGTTTCCATAGGATTAGCAATTCTATTAAAAGCAAAAATTGGGTAGTGCCATAGGTAAAGAGAATAGGATATAAGACCAACGCCTACAAATAACTTTGATGAGAGTACTTTTGTTATTATTTCATCCTTGTGAGAGAACCAAATAATTAGACAGACACCTATAATTGGCGTCAATGTGTGAAAAGAAGGATGGAAAATATCATCATTAAAAAATAAGACTGAATAACCGATTAAAAACAAACCTACACTTGGCAGAAGTGAATTAAGTGTTTGATTTTTACTCCGATGGCCTAATTGAATTTCAAAGTAGGCTAATATAGAGCCTGCCAATAATTCCCAACCTCGGGTTGGAAGCACATAAAAATTAAATGCTGGATAGTTTCTGCTGCCCCAGTCGGCTAAGAATAAGCTCACCAAAAAGCTAGTGATAAGGAGATAGCCAAGATATTTTCTGAAGTATTTAAATGTAACTAATACAACGGGTGGAAATAAAATATAGAACTGCTCTTCAACGGATAGTGACCAAGTATGAAGAAAAGGTACAAGTGAACTGTTTTCTGCTCCATATTGTTGCCCTGAAGAATGAAAAAACAAATTTGAAATAAAACCAAGCGACGATAAAATCGATTTTGAGAAATCTATCAAAGTGCTGGGAAACAAATAAATCCAAGCGAAAGGTAAAGATACCAGCATTACAGCAAATAGTGGTGGAAGAATTCGTCTTGCTCTGCGTTCATAAAAGCTCTTAAAAGAAAAAGTGCCGGTTGCGGATAACTCTTTCAGAATTATTAATGTAATTAAATAGCCAGAAATAACAAAAAATATATCTACACCAATACCTCCACCTTGGAATAATTGATGACCAAAAAAAGTAACTTGAGCGTGATAGAGGATAACAGTAACAACTGCTATAGCTCTTAGCCCGTCGATTTCTGGCCTATATGTGATTTTCATTAATAAGGTGCCTCTATTGCATAGTTATATTTTTGGGGAAAATTGACACCATTACAATATAAATTTTTAAGGTGCATCAAATTCAATACTTTTGAGTAACCATATAAAATATAATGCCGATTGCATGCAGTTAAGATCGAAACTTTAAATAACACCGCATAATAAATGCAACAGCTAAAAAACATTCTTTATCCTCTTGAGAACATCACTGGAAGGGTAGGGATTTACTTGGCGCCGAAACGACTCACCATCATAATATCTTATCGATATGAAATTGAATAGAATATTCTATCGCTGACTTTAGCTTTTTTAAATTTGTGAGAAATTAATCTTTTAGTATCTCGTGATTTAGAAAACTATATATGGTGTGCGAAATAAATAGAGTTATCTTGCAAAAAAGTTTGCTTCTTTGATAGTCGAGAGGTGTATTTTTAGTTTTTGACTTCTGAACTTATTTTATTAATCAAAAGTATGAATTAGAGAGCTTAATAATAGCATTTAATATGCATTACTATTAATATGCTCAGGCACTGAACGGCGAGCGTAAAGTGATCCCAACGATCGTAATTTTGGTCGATCGTTTGACAGGATGCTTTCAAAGTGTATTTTAGAATAAAACTTGGTTATGTGCGCTTTGTTATGATGGCTTCAGCCGGCTGGCCGCAAATTATGATTATAATTTCTCGTGTTAGGTGGTCAAATTGACTTCATTGAAGCACTCTAACTAAATGGAAACTTGATATGTATGTTTTAGCTATTGATCCGCAGCGATTAGGGCATCTCGATGTTCTATTGCCAATTATTCTTCAATTGAAAAAAGATAATCCGAATATCTTTTTCGAAGTAGTATATTTGGATGCTAGACAGTTTGAAATACTTAATAAGAACCGGTTTTTGAGTGAAATGCTCGAATCAGTTGGAAAGGCTGTACTACTCAAGTCGCTAGGAAAAAAGGGATCTATATTAAAAAAAATTACACTAACACTTCAGCTTATCCGTTATATGCTGAAAGTAGTGACAACAAAGCGTGTGGTTTATTTACAGTGGAAAAGTATAGACTTTTTGTTAGCAAAAATCTTTGGTGGCCTTGCATCAATAAGGGGAAAAACTTTAACTTATCAGCCTATGAATAATCATTACATTGAGGAGATGAGACGATATTTCGATGAGTGTGGACACCCAAGAACCGAGCGGGCAAAATTTTTATTGGCCCGGCAATTTAAGCAAAAGGTTAATACCGGTGATAGTGCTTTAGTTAATAGCATTGATTCCTTAAATTACTTTGCAATCATGGGTTATTCTAGATTTAAAATTATTGGGTATACCCATTTGTACCCAGAATACATTAAATATTCAAAGGCAAATTGCTATACCCATTTGGCGGCAGAAATCCCATTAAAAAATTTGGAAACCCGTAGTTTTGTGGGAATTTTCGTCAATAAGTTTTGGGGTAAATGGGGGGGGCAGAACGATGCTTGGTTTATCAATAAATTTTGTGAAATAATAGATTGCTTGAGAGAGACTGAAAGCGAACCTATTGTGCTGGTTCGAGGTCATCCTACGCTGAAAACAGATGTAATTGAGCGAGCAATCAAAGAAAGTGGATATGGCAACATTTTTATAACCTATCTGCATCCAACCCTCGTGGGTATGGTCTCAGGGGCAGTCATTGGGATAACGGAGTCAACCGCGTACCACTACGTAGTAGGTGCGGGTACTCCATATATCGACTATGGTGGAATGCGGCCGGAAAACTATGAAATATTCCCCGAGGGTTCACTGAACGCATCATATGGGACAATTGTGGCTGAAAACAAAAAGGAATTGATCGAGAAATTACTCGATAAAGAATTGTTAAGTGCTTCGGTAGCAAATTATATCCCGTTATTAAAGCACAAAATGAATCTTTCAGTATTTGAATAGCAATGATGGATGAAAAATTTATCATTGCCTATTTAGGAATAGAGGATGTAAGTCAGATAAGTTTAGAGTCTATTATAAAAGAACTTTCCTTTGGTTGTCGTTATGGGTTTGAAAATTGAGTTAGTGGGGTTGTGTGGAGCTGGAAAATCCACGTTCATATCGGCTTTGTCGAATAGGTTGCCAGTTAAGGATTGTATTGAGTTGGCGCACCCCATCGTCCCAAATACAATTATGACGCGAATCTATATTCTTAGGATCTTAGTGCTGGGTTTGTTGACAGACCCTGTTACTTTTTTGAGATTCTTATCGAACTCCAGTAATTGGTGGCTCATTAAAAAGATAGCCTACCGGCAAGCTGGAATTAGTCTTAGAGAGAAAAAAAATTCGATCCTTGTTGACAGTGGAATTCTGCAACCTTTCATATCATTCGAAATAGAGGAAAAAATAACATTTTCAGTGATCCCCCTGAAGTCATTACTTAGGGGGTTGGCACTGCCTGATTTGGTATTATTTTTTAGTATTCCTCCATCCATAGCAAAAACTCGATATGAGCTGCGAGGTATGAATGGTGAGGGTAGAATTGTGAGAAAGAATGGGGAGAAATATTTTGAGCGGGCTGAGCAAGTTCGTCAAAAATTACTTGCCTATTGTAAAGAAATGAAAATACAGACGGTCGAAGTAGACTCAACAAGAGAGTTCACTGATCAATATTTGAATAGCAAGTTGATCGAAATTAGAAATATTTTAAATAATAGAGAAGATGAAATATGAGTAATTTTTTTAGAGCTGTAGGCAATGCTAGTCTTTACCGGCTAGTAAAATTGTTGGTCAAAATTCAGTTATTTATGCAGATGAAGGTTGGGTTATTAAATACGTATGCACCGAATGCCTTCATCCCAAGAGAGAAGATTTTGAGTGACGATAGAGCAAGTTATGGCAGGCTTGATGCTATCATTGAGTTTCTTCCAAAGGATGCCCAGCCTACTACTCTTGATGTTGGTTGTAATTTAGGTTTTTTCACGTTTAATATGGCCAAACGTGGAGGATTCTCTATTGGCATTGATTATGGGCGTAATGAAATTCTAGCGGCCAAGGCCCTGGCGTTGAGACATTCAGTAAATAATATTGTGTTTACTCAAATGGAAGTTACACCTGAAAATGCCTCTCTATTACCGAAAGCTGACCTGGTGATTTGTCTTTCTATCTTCCATCATTGGATAAGAAAACTCGGAGAAGATGAAAGCCTCCGTATAATGAAAGGACTTGCTGAGTCAGCAAATAAATATTTTGTGTTTGACACAGGCCAGCCGAATGAAAAAAATGTTGATTGGAATGAATGCCTAGACTTTATGAATCCTGATATTGATAAGTGGGCTGAAGCTTATTTTAAGGCCCTTGGATTTAGTAAAGTAGTAAATTTAGGAAATCATAGGACGTCACTTTCTGAAGTGCCTAGAACATTATTTATTGCGGTTAAAGATACTAATGAGTAACTGCGATGTTCAGATAAGCTTTGAGTATGGTTGGGTCTGTTATGACGAACATTGGGGTTCCCTATGGGTTAAGGGCTACATTTTTGGATTCCCTGATTTAGGGGTGTTTGCCGAGAGGTTGCTTCATTTGATTGAAGTTGCTAACGAGGATGAGATAAAAAAATATCTCGTGGAGGCAGATGGGCATTTTGCTATTGTGATTAAAACCCAGAAGATACTGTTTGCGGTGGTTGACAGAATAAGGAGTATTCCCCTGTTTTTTGTTGGTGACTCTGGCCGCATGGTGCTCACGGATCAACCAAGCAAATTAGATAAATTGAAAAGTTCTCCCGTTTTAGAGGACAGGTTAATGCTGCAAATGTCTGGTTATTGCTCCGGTAATTCGACTTTATTAGATGGTGTGAAGCAATTACAGTCGGGTGAGTATCTCAGGTTCTCCAATGACGGAAAATCAAAAGTAAGCTCATATTACAATTATCATCCAACTAATCCAGATGTAATAACTAAGAAAATAAAACTTAAAAAGAGTCTAGAGACCACTTCAATACGGATTTTGCAAAAAATAATTGATTCAGCTGATGGTAGAACGATCGTAGTCCCGTTAAGCGGCGGTTATGATTCCAGAGTTGTGGCTTCAGGGTTGGCCTACCTTGGATATAAAAATGTGAAATGTTTCTCATATGGCCAAAATAACAACTTTGAATCTTCGATCAGTAAAATCGTGGCTGAAAAGCTAGGTTATGAATGGAAATTCATCAATCTAACCCATGATATTGTAAGGATAGATTACCATTCGGAGCAGCATAAAGATTATTTTTCATTCAGCAATACATTTTCCTCTGTCCCCGTTGAGCATGAGTTTACAGCGGTTCGCTTACTAAAAGAATCTGGCTGGATATCTGATGATGCAATTTTTGTTAATGGGATGAGTGGAGATTTTTTGACAGGCTCACATATACCCGAGACGCTAAAGGGTGATCGTGGCAACCTAAATAAAAAAGAGAGAAAAGATCAAATATTAGAATCTCTAGTTGACAAGCATTATTCACTTTGGGCATCTTTGGCAACTGCTGGTAATAAGAAATTAGTGGCTACTACTTTATGGAATGAGATTGTGAATGAGGTAAATGGCTTACCAGAAAATAGTAATGATGATTTTGGTTTGTATGAGTTTAGTGAATTCAAAAACAGACAAACTAAATACGTTATTACTGTTCAGAGAGTATATGAATTTTTTGGTTTTGATTGGCGACTTCCGCTTTGGGACAAAGAGTATCTAGATTTCTGGGAAAATATTGATATAACTCATAAGGTTGATAGAAACTTATTTGTTGAGGTCATGCATGATTTGGACTGGGGTGGTGTATGGAGGCTCAAGTATCCTTCCCCATATATAACGCCCAAATGGATTTCTGCGGTAAGGCTAATTACTAAAAGCGTGTTTGTTTTTATCGGACGAGACAGATGGAAAAGATTCGATAAAAAGGTGTTCTATTACTGGACAGAGATTTTGTGCAAGATGGGAGTAGTGAGTTACTTTAAAGTCTTACTCGATACTAGGGGTTACAGAAATGCTGTCTCTTGGATGACAGAGGATTATCTGGACAGAATACCGTCACATGATCGAAGTACAAAACCTATCGCAGATGAGTAAGGGAAATTCTCTCATAACTATTTAGGTAAGCGTTGAGGCCATGTATTGAAAATATTATTTCCCTTTGTAGGTGACAGTGTTGGAGGTAGCCATTTGTCAACTATAGAGCTATACAAAACACTCAAAGAAAATGGGTATGACGTATTAGTTTTGTTACACGATACCAATGGCCCTTTATCTACAACACTTAAAAATTTTGGCGTTGAATACTTAGAGCTTAAATCAGATTCCTTAGCGGGAGAATCACCAAATATTGTTATGATTTTATTTAGGATGATTTGGAATATTGTACCTCTGGTTAGCTTCCTTAGGAAAAATAATATAGATATTGTCCATGGAAATGATTTACGCATTAATTTAACCTGGTCAGTTGCAACTATCTTCTCTCGAGCGAAGTTTATTTGGCATCAAAGAACGATTCTTTCAACTTCTCGATTATGGGGATGTATTCCATTTTTATCTAACCACTTTATAGGCATATCGAAAGCTGTTTTAAATACCGCACCTGAAAATCTTCGATGGTCCAAAAAATCGTTGGTGTACAACGCATTTAACACAGAGGTGAAGTATAGCTCGAGTCATGCTCGGCAAATAATTATGGAAAGGTTCCAGATATCCAATGAGACGATTATGGGGTATGTCGGCAGATTGGTGAGTTATAAAAATGTTGATTTTTTGATTAATTGCTTGAGTGACTTAATTAAAACGCATAAACGATCTATATACTTACTAGTAATCGGCACTGGTTCTGATGAATACGTAAATTATTTGAGGGGCCTTGTCCGAGAATTAGATTTAGAGGCTAACGTGAGTTTTGTAGGGTTTATTAACAATCCATTAGAATTAATTTCCGGGATAGATATGTTGGTCGCATCAAGTAGCGTCGATGCGTTTGGAAGAACCATAGTGGAAGCTATGCTTCAATCCACACCTGTACTTGCAGCTGGCAAGGGTGGTCATTTAGAGATAGTAGAGGACGGCTACAATGGTCTTATTTTTGAAGCAAATACTAGGGACAGCTTCATTGAGAAAGTTATATTATTACTAGATAATGATTCGCTACGGAATTCCGTAATTAAAGCTGCCCTCACTTCCAGTCAAGAAAGGTATTCTCGTCAACAACACTTTTTGTCTGTAGAAAAAATATATAGATCACTGAGTAAATTGTAATAATTTGCTTGCTATATCAGAAAAATAAGAGATTTTTGTCAAACCACTTCCGTCAGCTTAGATGAACTTGTAATCTACAAGTCAAAGTGGATGATTTGTTAATGAATGTGCAGTTTTTTCGTTTGCTTATTATGTTAAAGAATTTGTGTTCCCTGTTTAGGGATCGTTGTTTGGATTTACAGGAGATTGGTATGACCGGCGCTACTTATTTAGTACGTTTTGATGATATTTGTCCTACTATGAATTGGGAATCGTGGGACCAAATTGAAGCAGTATTAATATCTCTGAACATAAAGCCTTTATTGGCCGTAGTCCCCGATAATCAAGATGAGAAATTAAAGGTTTCTAAATTAAATACGGAATTTTGGAGCAGAGTCAGAAAATGGCAAAGTTTAGGGTGGTCAATAGCTGTCCATGGGTATCAACATAGATATCAAACAAAGGAAGCAGGGTTGATGAGGTTGAATAAATATAGTGAGTTTTCAGGACTGCCTTATAGTGTTCAGAATGATTATCTCACTAAAGCTTTCGCGATATTTGAAAGGAATAATGTTCGTCCAGATCTATGGATTGCTCCAGCGCATTCTTTTGACAAAATAACGATTCAGGTATTGTCTGAGCACGGAATTAAAGTAATTAGTGATGGTTTTTATGTTAGATCGATTAAAAGATTGGGGATGATTTGGGTACCTCAGCAGTTATGGCAGTTCCGAAACTTTAGATTTGGTCAGTGGACGGTTTGTTATCATTTAAATAGTTGCTCAAAGGTTGAACTGGATAAAATTTGTTCTGACTTAATAGATTTTAAAAACAAGATAACTACTCTTGAAAAGGTAGTTAATAGAGTAGAAGTAGCAAATTACGGAATTCTAGATGCCTTTTTTTCATACTTTTGGAGAAAGGCCTTGGCAGTTAAAATAGCGATGCGTAGATGACTGAAAAGATAAAAATATGCTTTATAATTCCCACTCTTACCCAGGGAGGTGCTGAGCGTGTTCTTGTTACATTAATAAAGCACTTGGACAGAAGCAAGTTCCAAATATCTTTGATGGTCGTAAATATGCACGAGCAAATGTATTTAAAAGAAATACCATCTGATGTAAATATTATTGATTTAAAGAGTAAACATGTCCGAACAGCCCTGCCAAAAGTTATCATAAACTTATGGAAGCTAAAACCTGATAAAGTCATGTCCACCATAGGATATCTTAACCTTGCTATTGGTATGGTGAGATTCTTGATGCCAAAAAATATAGCGTTTTTTGCAAGAGAGACGATTGTGGTTAGTGAGAGGATACAGCGGGTTAGATTCCCCAGGCTTTGGAGATTTTGGTACACGTACTATTATCCTCGATTTAACAAGGTCATATGCCAATCTATGGATATGTTAGTTGATCTATGTGATGTCATTGGTAACGATCGAAATCTCGTGCTTATAAACAATCCAGTAGACCGTCATGCCATAAGGAATCTTGCTGCGATAAAAAGTTTTGATAGTACAGATTTTTTCAAAGACAAATCAAAAATATATTTTGTAGCTGCGGGACGATTAATTGATCAAAAGGGATTTGACTTATTGGTCCGGGCGGTAGCAATCGCTTCAGAGCCAAGAATAAAGTTGGCAATTCTTGGGCACGGGCCGCTAGAACAGGAGTTGTTAAAATTAATAGAAAAATTTAGCTTAGAAGACAATATTTTTCTAGTAGGCTACCAAAAGAACCCATATTCATGGATTTCACAAGCTGATGCTTTCATTTTGTCCTCATTATATGAGGGATTTCCAAATGTTCTCCTTGAAGCTCTAGCATGTCAAACTAATCTCATTTCGACACCCGCACCAGGGGGTACTAAAGAAATCCTTGATCAGGTATCAGGGTGCTTCCTTGCTGAACAAATTAGCGCGGACGCCTTAGCTGCGTCCATGTCTCTGTTCATACATACAGAGAGAATAAATATTCAAGAGTCGGCAATTGATATGTATGATGTGCAAAACATTGTTCAACAATATGAAGAAGTGTTTTTAGGCTCTCGGCAGAATGTGAAGTGAAGTCGTTTCGGGAAATTAGATCTGCTGAGTCTAGTCGATAAGATGTTTGAGATTGCTTAAATCTAAATAATGGAGCTGGGTATTACATGGATTCAAAAGCTAAAAGTCTTTCCTTCATTGAATCGATAACGTTGGTGTTCGTGGGTTTATTGCTGTCATGGAAACTATTCAGACTCGTTGTTCCATCGCCATACCTTTGGGATATTCATAACTTTATCATAATTTTTGTTGCGATTACTTCTTGCTCTTTGACTCTGAAACACAATTTATATTTGGGCATGTCGAGAACTTCTTTCGTTGTACTCTTATTTCTGGTTTTGACTATTTTTAGGTTAGGTTATTTTGGAGCTATAGATACTTTTACAATTTGTTCATTAGTATTTGGTTTTTACTTCATCATGCTAGATTGGCTAATCAAAAATGGCAGACAGAAGGGATTTAGGTACTTTGAAGCTTTGATTACACTATTGTTTGTTTTCAACTTGTTTGACTTTGTAGATGCAAACACTAACTTGATAAACATAATAAGTTATGAGATTCCAGCTTTTAAGGAAGGAACTTTGGGTAAGTTAGGTCATTCATCTCAATTCATATGGTCAGATAGTATGTCGCACGGAGTAGTCATTAGATCAATCGGGGTCGCTGGAACAAACTATGCTTCATCAGCTTTAAATGCTGCAACATGTGTATATTTTTTTGTTGTAAAAAAACGCCTTTTGTTTTTCTTGACTTTTACCTTACTAATCTTCTGGGGAGTAGGCTCATCTTTGGCTGCCGCTATTTTAGGAATTTTTTTAACTCGGGTCCGTTCCAACTGGATTTTTCTGTACTTTCCTATTGTAATCTTTTTAGTAGTACTCTTATTCAAAAGCCGAGGTTTTGATGTGGATCATCTTATGAATATAACAAATAATTTTGGTGCATTTGATTTATTGGCCGCTACCATCGTTGGTGAGGGCAAGGCAATATCCAGTATGCAGTCTGAATGGCGCGTGATTGGATTATTTTTCAGTTTAGGGGCTCTAGGGTCATTATTCTTGGCGATTATGATTTATAATTATTTCATTTACTCAAAGTATGAGAAATCGTGTGGAGATGATCACCAATTTAGGGGTGGTCTTTTTTTCTTACTGGTTCTCCTAATAAGCACTATCCACTACAATACGCTTTTAGTATTTCCAAATGTGTTTTTCTTGGTGGGCCTAATTTCACTTTCTACTGCTGGGTTTGTCGAGATTAGAGCCAGGACGCGTATAGGTACGAAAGCCTCTGCGAGCGATTATTCTGTGCACCATTGAAAATAATAAAATGCTGGCGATTAGATTACGGTTGTCTTAAGTAATTAAGGAATAAAAATTGGGAAGTAGACTAAAGTTGATCATTATTTGTAAGAAAATTTTGCGTATTCTTCTCATGTTTCTTTTTAGATTTGAATGGTGGCATACCAGTCCTTCAGATAATCGTCCATATGCTTGCGATATTGTTAGTGAACTAAGAAAAAGAAAAGCGGATGGTTCGGTGTTAGAGTTGGGTTGTGGGCTTGGTGATATTCTAGGCAAGATTAAATGCAGAGAAAAATATTTCTTTGATGTTTCTGATAATGTCCTCAGGGCAGCGAAGTTCCTTCAGTACTTTTCTTTTAAAAAAACCTTGAATCACTATAAAGAGTTCAACTTTATTGAAGATACTTTAGACAAAAAAATGAGTGTTGATGTAGTCATCTTAGTTAATTGGATTCATGCATACAAAACTTCAATTTTACGAGAAAAATTTTCAGATCTTACCAAATTCAATTTGAACCCCGGTGGCATTGTAGTTTTTGATTTGATCGAGAATAACTCTAATTATAAATATAACCATCGTATTCAAGAGCTTTTAGATACGGAACTTTTTGATATAGAGACGTTTTCGGGATACAAATTTGGACGAAAAATTGTCTACGCTACATTGAAGTAATTGGCACTAACAATTTTGGGTAGATATGAAACTTAAAGTAGTACACATTATTACGGGCTTAGGAGATGGCGGAGCTGAAGCTGTGATGACTAGGTTATGCTCATCTTGTAAAAGTTTTGAGCATTCAGTGATTTCTCTGCAAGATAATGGAAAATATGGGAAAGTGCTTCAAGAAGAGGGTATCAATGTAAAGACATTGAATATAGGGAGTAGCTTTAAAAGCTATTTGAATTTACTTAAGTTACCCTCACTAATAAGGCAAGAAAACGCAGATGTAGTGCAAACATGGATGTATCACGCTGACCTCCTTGGGGGCTTGGCAGCTAAGTTAGTAGGTGTAAAGAAAATTTGTTGGGGTGTTCGCCATTCATCGCTGGATCGAAAAAGCACAAAACAAGTTACTAAGATGATCGCTTATGTGTGCGTCATTTTATCAAAGTGGATACCTGATGTGATCATATGTTGCGCAGACAAAGCGCTTAAGACACATGCCGAGATAGGCTATCAGCGAAGTAAGTTGATAGTTATTAAAAATGGGTATGACCTTACGCGTTTTTATCCTGACTCGAATTCGCGAGTATTAACCCGAGAATCGCTCGGAATAGAAGAAAATGATTTTGTGGTAGGCAACGTCAGCCGTTTCGATCCAAACAAAGATCATCAAAATTTACTTAAGGCTCTCAGCATACTGAAAAAGGCAGACTTAGGTTTTAAATGTCTTTTGGTTGGCAGGAATATTAAAAATGAAAATCTTGAATTAAAAAAACTAGTAGTTACGCTAGAACTGGAAGATCGAGTCATGCTTCTTGGCCAAAGGGATGATATTCCAACCATTATGAACGCATTAGATGTGCACATATTGTCAAGTCGATCTGAGGGTTTTCCTAATGTAGTTGCTGAAGCGATGGCCTGTGGCATTGTATGTGTCTCAACGGATGTTGGTGATGCCAGGGATATCGTAGATTTGCCGGAAGATTCGATTTGTGCAGCGCAAAATCCAGATGCACTTGCAAATACGGTATTTAATGTCTTTAAACAATGGAAAGAAGGTGGGCCAACTTGGAGTCGAAGGAAAAGATTGTGCTCAGTAAAGATTAGAAATCAATTTAATTTGTCTAGTATGGTTGATCTGTACGAGAAGTCATGGCGCTAGCATTAAGTATTTCACATATTTCTTAACTTTAAAAACCATAGAGTATCTGTAAAAAAATGCAGAATAAATTACTGTTAAATATTTAGTCAAAGAGTGTATATAGCTACCGTGAAGTTTCTAATAATTGCTAGCTTGCCAGAGTCAATACTTAAATTTAGACGAATGCTGATCATAGCTCTTCAAGATAGAGGGTTTGATGTGCATGTTGCTTCTCCTGGTTTAATCTCTGAATCAGCGGACTACAAGGAACTGCTATCTTTAGGCGTTGTGCCTCATTCGATCAGATTGAGTAGAAGAGGTTTAAACCCTTTCATTGATATAAGAGCTATGGTTGATTTATTGACTTTGCTAATCCATCTGCGTCCCGACTATGTGTTGTCTTACACAATTAAACCAGTTATCTATGGAACGTTATGTGCTTGGTTGGTTGGTGTCCGGCATAGAATATCTATGATAACGGGATTGGGGATTGTGTTTACTAAGGGATCAAATGAGAACATTAATCGACTTACAAGGGGCTTGATCAAGAGGTTGTATTCTATGGCCTTCAAATTAAGCTCTAAAATAATTTTTCAAAATAATGATGATCGTAAACTAGTTGTCAAGCTCGGTATTCTGAAAGACCAACGTTGCACTACTGTCGTCAATGGGTCGGGTGTAGATCTATGTGAATTTGCAGAGAGCAAGGCTACTAAGAGGCATAATTTTTTAATCATCTCTAGACTGATTGTCAGTAAAGGTATCAGAGAGTTTATAAATGCGGCACGTATCATTAAAGAGAGTGATCCAAGTGTGATTTTTACAGTTGTCGGTTGGTTGGATGAGGGAAAAGACTCAATTGGAGATGATGAATTAAGTGGGTGGATAGAAGAAGGCCTTATCAATTACTTAGGAGTTTTGAAGGATGTAAGACCTGCGATTATGGAATGTAGTGTGTATGTTCTTCCATCATATAGAGAGGGTACTCCAAGGTCAGTTTTAGAGGCAATGGCTATTGGAAGACCTATAATAACAACCGATGCTCCTGGATGCAGGGAAACCGTCGATGGATCTAATGGATATCTTGTCCCGGTTGGGGATGTGGATGCATTGGTGAGTGCAATGAGAAAGTTTCTAGATGATCCAAATCTAATTGATGTGATGAGTTTGAGATCTCTAGAAATAGTCAGAAAGAAGTATGACGTAAATATTGTCAATAAAGATTTATTAAAGTGTATGGATATTTTGTGATTTTACGTATATTTAGTTGAAATTTATATCGAAGAAAGAGTAGTCAATGAGTCTGATTTGATGCAGCACAAAATAGGAGTATACATGTCTGAAAAACGCTCAAAGTCACCAATTACTGGAAATAGTTACCATATTCCAAAGTGCGGCAATCAGGCCGCAACTAATTTATTTTTGGAAAATAATAAGTGTAGGGAGATCGTTGCGGTACAGGGCTTGGGCTTTGTTGGGACAGTCATGTCGCTGGTTGTTGCGAATAGTGATGAGGATAAATATGCGGTTATAGGGTTAGACCAAGGGACTACTAATTCTTACTGGAAGATTGGTGATATAAATAACGGATTACTTCCTTTAGTGTCGTCGGACCCGTTAGTGGAGGAGTTTTTTAAGGAAGCAAAAGAGAGAGGTAACTTTCATGCCACTCATGACGTGGAAGTCTTTTCGCAAGCTAGCGTAGTAATTGTGGATGTTAACTTGGATGTTACTAAGTCACGAGATGAGGACGGAAACATACGATCTTATGACGTTCCTATGGATGCTTTTAAAGCAGCGATAGGGGCAATTGGACAATTTTGTAAGGAAGATGTACTAATACTTGTCGAAACTACAGTTCCTCCCGGAACCTGCAGGAAAATAGTTTATCCAATAATTGTTGAAAGTCTTCAATCAAGGGGGTTAGCCTCCAATAAGTTTAGACTTGGGCACTCGTATGAAAGGGTGATGCCAGGTCCAAACTATGTCAACTCGATAAAAAATTTTTATCGAGTCTATTCTGGAATCAATAATGAAAGTGCTGATGCGGTTGAAAAGTTTTTAAAGACAGTAATCTCCACTGAAGAATATCCATTAACTCGTCTAAAAACAACAGAGTCTACCGAGATGGCAAAAGTTCTAGAGAATTCATATAGAGCCATGAATATATCTTTTGCGATTGAATGGTCGCGATTTGCTGAGAATGCAGGAGTAGATCTATATGAAGTAGTTGATGCTATTAGATTGCGGCCTACACACGCGAACTTGATGTATCCAGGTATAGGTGTTGGAGGTTACTGCCTTACGAAAGATCCGTTGATGGCAAGCTGGGCTAGCGAACAGTTTTTTGGCCTCGAGTCAGGATTGCTATCATCAGTAAAGGCGGTTGAAAACAATGACAAAATGCCAATGTTTTGTTTTGACTTTGTGAGTAATATTTTAGAGCAACATGACAGAGACTCGACGAGTATTGGATTATTAGGCGTAGCTTATGGTCCTGGGATTGGCGATACACGATTTAGTCCAGTCGAGGATTTTTACAGTCGGCTTTCCACGCAATTTGACGATATTAAATGCCAAGATCCTTACGTCTCAATTTGGCCGGAATTAAGTTTACAAATAGAAACGTCTTTAGATACTTTTCTAACCAACAGTTTTGATGTCCTCATTGTTACTACCGGACATAGAGAATACGTACACAACGATGCTATATATGAGCTAATCATGCAAGCTGGCAAAGGAATGATAGTCATTGATACTGTCGGCCTGCTAGATTTAAATAAATTACCTGAACACTATTCTCAAAATAAAAATTTCTATGTTTTGGGTGTTGGGCATAACGAGGAATAAGAAATGAAAAAGGCTTTAATCATCGGCGGCGGCGGTTTTATCGGCTCCAACATTACACAGTTCTTGCTTGAGAAAAGGGACTACAGTGTAGATGTAATCGATAACTTTTCACGAAGTTCGAGCGGCAAGACTCCCTTGTTAGAAAAATATCGAGATTCCGACCGGTTGAAAATCGTTAACGCGGATCTAACCATTTTGAGGAACTTCGATGAGTTAGACCGTGATTATGATTATGTTTTTATGCTTGCAGCAATGGTAGGAGTTGATAAGGTTAACTCAGTTCCGCATGAAGTTATTCGTGTTAATTCGATGCTTTTGCTCAATACTCTAGAGTGGTTGAAAGCTTCCTCCTGTGGTCGAGTAGTATTTAGTTCAACGAGTGAGACTTACGCAGGAACAATAGAGGCATTTGGTTATGACGTCCCAACGAATGAGACTGTACCGCTTACTGTAGAGGATGTCAGTCACCCTAGATTTACCTATGCTATTACAAAAATGCTTGGAGAATCAGGATTTATAAACTATGCACGGCAAGGATATTTTGAGGCTGTCGTAGTGAGGTATCATAATGTTTATGGACCTAATATGGGTTTTCGCCATGTGATTCCACATCTAGTTGAACGATTTCAAAAAAATGAAGCACCATTTTTAATTTATGGACATGATCAGACTCGAGCATTTAATTATATCGACGACGCTGTTATTGGCACGGTACTTGCGGTAGAGAAGGGCGCGAATCAAGAGATTTATCATATTGGTGATAGTGATGAGATTTCAATCGAAACGCTGACTCGCTTTGTAGGTGAATTACTAAAATATAATGGTAACTATGAATACGCGCCTACTTTTCCCGGATCAGTATCAAGAAGGTGTCCAGACATAACTAAAGCAAAAGCTGATCTAGAGTATTCGCCATCAGTTAAATGGCAAGAAGGTGTGACATCGACTACTAACTGGTATCTAGAGTATTTGAAAGGGGCTGAAACTTCTCAAGAGTCTTTTTATGATCAATATGGAATTAAGCAATGATACCGCTAAGTCTACCTAACCTAGCTGGTAAAGAATGGGAATATGTAAAACAGTGCTTGGATACAGGATGGATCTCTACTGCCGGAAGTTTTGTTGATAGATTTGAGGTTGAATTTGCACAATATTTGGAGGTTGACGGTGCTGTTTCCGTAGTCAATGGCACGGCAGCATTGCATATTGCGCTCCAGTTGCTTGGAGTAGAAAGCAACGATTTAGTTATCATGCCCAATGTTACTTTTGTGGCCTCGGCAAATGCCATTTCATATATAGGTGCATCCCCACTACTTATGGATATTGATCAATATTCATGGCAAATGGATTTAGAGCTGCTAGAAAACTTCTTAGCAACTGACTGTAAGTTAGACAGTTCCAGCATCTTAGTGCATAAAGAGACGGGCCGTAAAATTAGTGCTCTAATGATTGTGCATGTACAGGGAAATATCTGTGATATGGATAGATTATTGGCAATTTGTAATGATTATAAATTGCCAGTGTTGGAAGATGCAGCCGAAGCTCTTGGAGCTGAGTACAAGGGGCAATTTGCTGGGACACTTGGCGATATTGGCTGCTTTAGTTTTAATGGAAATAAGATTATGAGTACGGGTGGCGGTGGCATGATTGTTTCTCAGAATTCTGAGCACCTCAAACGAGCGAAACATCTCACTACAACGGCCAAACGAGATTCGCTAACTTACTTTCATGATGAGGTTGGCTATAACTACCGATTGGTAAATGTGTTAGCTGCCCTAGGAGTAGCACAGTTGGAGCAACTGGATAGTTTCATAGATTCTAAAATAAAGACGGCTAGATATTACAGAGATAATTTAAAGGGCATTGGCGATATTGGATTCCAGCTGGCCCAAGATGGCGTAAAGTCAAACGAATGGTTGTTCACAATTACGAGCTCCTCAATGCAAGAACTATTAGATTATTTGAATGTTAATGGAGTAATGAGTCGACCATTTTGGATTCCCATGAATCAACTCCCAATGTATAGCAATAATATCTACATAAATCACAGGGATGTGAGTGCAAGTGTACATAGTTCTGCTTTGTCGATTCCATGTTCTACCAATATTTTAGGGAGCGACTTAGAAAAGGTCGTATCCACTATTAAAATGTTTTTCGATAGGTGATGATCAATGCAAAGGTTATTTGACATTCTATTTTCGGGTGCGGCACTGGTCGTACTGTCACCAATGTTTTTGGCATTGATGGTTGTCTTAAGACTGTCAGGAGAGGGAGAAATATTTTTTCTTCAAGAGCGAATTGGCAGGGATGGTAGACGGATTAAGCTCTTCAAATTTGCAACGATGCTAAAAAACTCCGAGCATATTGGGACTGGCACTGTAACACTTCATAAAGACCCGCGAATTCTTCCTATTGGTGGATTGCTCCGTAAAACTAAAATAAATGAATTACCCCAATTATTGAATATATTTAAAGGTGACATGAGTGTGATAGGCCCAAGGCCTCAAACCCAAAGGTGCTTTGATGCATTCCCGGAAAAATCACAAGCAGTGATTGTTCAAGTGTCCTGGGCTGTCTGGCGTGGGATCAATCGTATTTCGCGATGAAGAGAAAATGATGGATGACCATGGGAACGCAGATTACTTCTATGACGAAATCATTATGCCTTACAAAGGACTGTTGGAAGAATGGTACGTAGGAAACAGTTCATTATATGTTTATTTTGGACTTATCGCTTTGACAATATGGGCAGTGATATTCCCAAAAACTGAGATCATATGGAAGTTATTTAAGTCTTTACCAAAACCTCCTGAAGATCTTAGCAAGGTTCTGTGATGCATAAGAATATTGATCCGTCTCATAGAGTGCTCATCACCAATGGTTCGTCAAGAACATCTTATGCCGCTTTGAGAAGTCTCAGTAAATCTGGTATAGCTTGTTGGTCAGCCGATGTATCAAGGTTTGGGATGTGTCAGTCATCAAGATTCTCTAAAGGTCACTATTTGTACACATCTCACTACGAAAGTGAAGATAAGTTCATTTCCGATTTGGTAAAGTTAATAGAGGAGCATCAAATCACAATTCTTTTTCCATCTCACAATGAAACCGAGATTATTGCGCGTCACCGTCATAGATTTAACAGTTTGGCTGTTTCAGCTATTCCCGATGAATCTCATTGCCGGGTATTCAATAATAAATCTCAAGCATATGATTTAGCTGAAAAGTTAGGGATACCTGTGCCAGCAAGAATTCACTACACTGAACCTCAACAGATTGCTTCCCTCCTTGCATCTAGAGGGGTAGAAAGAACAGTGATTAAGCTGCTTACTGGAAACAGCGGTAAAGGAGTTTTTTATGGCGATAGTCCGGAGCATACGAGAGTGGTGGTTGAGAAATTAATAGAAGAGTATGGATTGGAGTCTGACCGGTATCCTCAAGTGGAAGAGTATGTGCAAGGAGAGGGCTATGGGAATTCAGTGCTATATTGGCACGGGGTTCATATCGCTAACTTTACACATCGAAGGTTAAGAGACAAGATTGAAACCGGAGGAACAAGTGTCTACCGGGAGGCCTCTAGTCACAAAGGTATCGAAGCGGCAGCACAAAAAATATTTAACTCGATCGGTTGGCACGGTTTAGCTATGTGCGAATTCAAGGTATGCCCAGTAACTGAAAAATTCTGGTTCATTGAGGTTAACCCTAGAATGTGGGGCTCTATTCCTCTTGCCATTGCAGCGGGAGTTGATTTTCCTTACCTAACATATCTTTGTACTTCCCGAGATACTGAGGCGGCAAAAATTCATAACGATGCTTGTGATGTTGCCTATAATTGGAAGGGTCGGTGGCTTTTAGGTGATCTATTCATTTGCTTAAGGAATATTATGAAGGGAGATTTTAAAACAACCAGCGACATCCTCTTTAAGGAAAAAGCTAATTCCCATGATGATTTCTTTTTGGACGATCCATTTGTTTTTTTCGGGGAGCTTTTTGCCTATATTAAAAATACCATATCTAAAAGAAGTATCAATCCGTCGGAAAAGGGTATGGTTGGGTGAGAGAGGTCGTTCTATTAGATTTTGATAGTACGGTAACGCTGCGAGATACCACTCGTTTTTTGTTTATTGAACTAATTAAGTTAAGGCCCTGGAAGATTTTTGGGGCTGTTTGGTTTTTTATTCGGATGTTACTTTCGTCGGATAGTACCGGAGCTCAGCGCAATAAAAATAGAGCTATAGGGTATTTACTCGCAGGATTAAGTGATGCCGACATGTCTGAAGCGTTATTCAGTTTTACTGCTAATGTTAGCAAGCTTCTTAGGCCTATATTGATTCAAAAAATCAAAGAATGGAATAAAAGTGGGGTGCTGATCTTAATAGTTACAGCGTCACCTAGTTTTGCAATAGATAAATGTGTTTCAGATCTTCCTGTATTTGTAGTAGGCACCGGTTTTGCTAAGGTTTCAGGTAGATATTCTGGCAAACTTGAAAGTCCAAACTGTTACGGTGAAGAAAAAGTAAGACGCGTTGAAAATTGGGTAGAAAAAAGAGGATTCTTGGTAAATTATATAGAGGCTTGGAGTGACCACTTTTCGGATTATCCTATGTTAAACATGGCAGCTAAGCGCTACTGGATTGGAGGAGAGAAATTGCGAAAATTGGTGATGGATCTCGACTCACAGGCCAACTTTGTGCTCACAGAACCGTGATTAGCTGTGTCTGGTTAAAAAACTTAAGGAGCACTCTCAATCATCGGAAATGATTGAACATGAAATTTTGAACTCAGAAATATTGAACCACTTTTTTGATTTGAAGCCATTATTAGCTGAAATTGATAAAACGATAACTAACAGACATGTATCTACATTGAGAGATAATATGTTTTCAATTGCTCAGTTGGAGAAACATTTTGAATTTGAATATTAAATATTGATTATTTTCTGCATTTCATCTTACTTAGCTATTTCTGAAAAATAGCAGTTATTGCTTCATAAATCTAATTCACTTATTAAATATTTTGCTACCCTCCTATGAGTATTGTCATTCCAATGAGTATCACATTCAAATCCTAGTTCATGAGTTGTTTTTAATTCATTAAGAAATCGAAGTATGTTTACATTATTGATATTTTGATCGAGTAGGAATTGTTTAAATTTCTGCTTGTATTCTGTATCGCCTTTATTCTCAGAGTCAGAGAGGAAAACAATGTCATATTGAAACTTATGTTTTTGTGAAAGTTTATTTATTTGATATATGGAACCTTTCAATTGCTGCCACTGATATTTGTCATCGGAATTTTTTTTATAAGTATTGTCTGGTTCAACACCTTTAATTCCGATGTTCGGTTTGTTAAAACTACGAAACAATCTATCATAGTAATAATACGTTTTTTTAAGATAAACATAAATTTCAAAATTACCTAAAAAATCTCTCAACTTTTCATGTGCATCGTATTTTTTGGGTTTTATTATTTGATAGTTATCCAAATCTTTAAACTTTAAATGTACTTTTGGTCGATTAGTGCCATCAAAATTTTTCGGGTTGCCATCACTTAGGTCGTTCTCCAAAAAAACAAAATGTATCAAATAGACTACTTCTTCCAAGTTAACCTTTTTGTTCAAAATTTCTAAGTGTTGGGTTGGCCCAGTACCTGATAGACCATAGTTTAAAACATTATATTTTCCACCAATTTCATTGTACAAACTATTGTGTATAACATTTTCATTTCTAACCATCAGCGCTTCGATGTTTGAGTCGCCCATCAAAATCACATTTTTCTTACTATTATCATATTGATAGTTATTTCTTATCCGGCCTTCTTGATCAAAGAAATATTTTGTTTTGTAGCAACTTTTAATAACGTTATTTGAGAATGCTTTTTTATGCCACATGCCTATGTCTTTATCGTACGTCATAGGAGTGATCCCATAAGAGAATGGTGAAAACCTAAGAAATAACTCAAAGCCAAATATTGATACGAGCCCGGCGAAAATAAGGATAGTAATATTTTTCACAATACTGCCTAGAAATTGAAATAGATAAATTTAGATATATTATCATCACTGATTAAAAAACTGTTTAACTGTAACAAACTAATAAAAAATAAGAAAAGAGCAAACGTGAAATTAAACTTTTTTATCTTTATATAATTTAATGTATTTTTTGCATATAAAACAAAAGCCAAAGAGATGATGATATAAACAAAATTTAATGGCTCTATGCCTCTAATATTGACACTCGATTTTGATAAATCAAACATTGCACTAATTATAGTAAATGATTGATACAGGTCTTCCCCTCTGAATATCGTAAATGTGATAGTTACAAATATAAATGTAATCAACCATCCTAAGAATTTGTTCATAGAAAATCCATATGATTTCGAAAGATGATTTAGAACCAATGCAGAGCTATGAAGTGTGCCGAATAATATATATTTCCATTCTGCGCCATGCCAAATGCCAGCGATTTGCATGGTAATAAACGTCGTTATCATCGCATTAAACAGAGTTATTTTTTTAAATGACATCAATAATGGCGTATAAATATATGAGGCTATGAAATTGGTTAATGTCATGTGCCACCTCTTCCAGAAGTCAATAATGCTTGTGGCTTGAAATGGGGAATTGAAATTGTGTGGTATCGAGATATTTAGCATAAGCGCCAAGCCGATAGCCATATCAGTATATCCACTAAAATCAAAATACAGCTGGAAAGTATATGATATTGATGTCGTCCAGGCTTGTAAAAATGTTAATGTATCCGAAGCTGAAAAACCATTATCACTCCACACCGCAAAAGTATCAGCAAGTATGACCTTTTTGAAAAGACCAATTGAAAAAACGCAAAAACCTAACTTTAAATTTGATTGATCAAATACCTTTTTTTTCAATGAATCAAATTGGGGCATCATATCTTTGTGATGGACAATTGGGCCTGCGATTAATTGAGGGAAAAATGTGACGAATAAAGAATAGTTTATAAAATTCCTTTCTTTAACGAGGTTTTCGTAAGAATCAACAATAAATGCTATTTGCTGCAGTGTAAAAAAACTTATTGCCAAAGGTAATGCATAGTTAAATAGCTCTATATTCGATCCTGATATAATATTAAAGTTGGTTATAAAGAAATCCATGTACTTAAAGTATCCAAGTAAGGAAAGGTTAAATACAATTCCGATTGCTAAAATCAGCTTTTTTGAAAATAACATTCCTCTATAATTTTCGTATTCTGTTAATACTTTTGAAATTGCGAAATTTATTAATATCGAAGACAATATCAGAGGAAGGTAATTTATATTCCAGTAGCTGTAAAAAAAGAGCGATGACAAGACCAGCCAGGTCTTTGATAATGTAGTTAACTTAAGTTTATTTAAAATTAAATATGTCAAAAAAACTATAGGAAAGAAAATTAATATAAATTCTAAGCTACTAAATATCATATTTTTCTAAAAATTTATTCATAAGAGTTTCCTTACAGACCTTACCTGAATGGTTCAAGGGGAAATCTGCAACCAACTCTATATATTTTGGAATTTGAAAAGAGGGTAAAAGGTTTTTTAATTCATCTCTAAGTTCATTACTAGTCTTTTTGTCTTTATTTAAAGCAATAAAACTTACTAGGTAATTAGGTTTCTCTTCATGCTCAATGCAAATCGTTACGCTGTCTTTTACATATTTAAGTCTATGAATGTAACTATCAACATCTGACAGATTAACCCTGAATCCAGACACTTTGACGGTATCATCTTTTCGTCCGATAACATAACAATTATCATTTATATCAAGAAATGCCAAGTCTCCTGTTCGGTAATATAATTCATGATTAATCTCAACTATTGCTTCATCGGTCTTGTCAGGATTATTCTTGTACCCCTTCATTAATTGGATGCCACTTACTACTAGCTCACCAGTCTCACCTTTAGAGACATCATTTTCATCATCATCAATTACTTTAAATTTTGTGTTTAATATTGCCTTTCCTATAGATACAGTATTTTTCGATATATCAAGGTCTTGATTATTGAGTTTCTTAACAAGACAATAAATCGTGAACTCAGTTGGACCAAAACAATTATATACCTGAAGATTTTTTAAATATTTATTAAATTTTCCATATAAGCTTGATGGGAATTTTGAACCTGCAATAAATGCATACTTCAAACTTGATAAATCAATTCTGTCTACTAGCTCGTCAACTAATATCATTGAAAAATTATTTGGGACCGTTGCAATGGTTGTGATTTTATACTTCTCTATTTCGGAAGCTAATTTAAACAAATTATTACCAAAACTTGAGAATACAATATTTGCTTGCTTAACTAACAACAAGCCTACGTCCACAAGAGATACATCGAATGTAAACTCGGTTGTGTTCAGTATGGTATCATTTTGGTTAACATCGAAATAGCTATCCAACCATAACAAGAAGTTATTATATGATTCACGCTTTATTTCTACGCCTTTTGGTTCTCCAGTGCTCCCAGATGTGAACATTATGTAAAGCGTTTTTTTATCATTTAGTAAAAAACTATCTTTGTGACACTCTTTATTCTCACTGTTTATAATTTTTCTAAACAAGTCTTTATCTAGTAAGGCATCAAAGTTTGTTATTCTTTGTATTTGATTAACCCTATCATTTGGAAAATCGATATGTAAAGGGACGTAGGTTAATCCTATTTCCATGCACGCCAATATACTTAAAACATATCTGTAATCTTTCTCAAACTGCAAAGCTACTGTCGAATTATCATCAAAATTACACAATAAATAATTTTTTAAGGAGTTATATTCTAATAAAAACTGATTTTTTTTTATTAGATTTGATTTAGTATCATAAATTTCAGGGATATTATTTAAAAATTTACTTATGAATGATTCTATAGACAT